>Ga0116231_10009542_pt1 | contig 16288 bp, 11 predicted proteins | sample S1TSphgellanicum_2_FD_89695 | JGI IMG/M metagenome (GOLD analysis project Ga0116231, IMG submission 89695) | Host-associated microbial communities from peat moss isolated from Minnesota, USA - S1T2_Fd - Sphagnum magellanicum MG | ecosystem: Host-associated > Plants > Peat moss > Unclassified...
ACGTGCTGATCGTCGGCGGCGGCCCCGCGGGTCTGGAGTGTGCGCTCATCCTGGCACGGCGCGGCTGCAGGGTGTCGCTGGCGGAAGCGCAGGACGAACTGGGCGGCCGGATGCGATTCGAGCGGTCCCTGCCAGGATTGCAGACCTGGGGCCGCGTGATCGACTGGCGCTTGAACCAGTTGGCAAAGCTCGACGAGGTGACGTTGTTCCCCGGCAATCGCCTGTCCGTGGATGAAATCGTTGGACTCGAACACCAGCGCATCGTGGTGGCCACCGGCGCACGCTGGACCCGCATGCTGTACTCGACCCTCGAGTTGCCGGCAGCGGCCCTCGAAGGGGCAGACGTGTTCACGCCGGACGATGTGGCGGCGGGCGCCAGCATCGAGGGTCCGATCGTGGTGTTCGATTACGACAACTACTACATGGGAGGAGCCATCGCGCAGCATTTGGCGCGCGGCGGGGCGGCAGTGACCTATGTGACGCCGGCCGGACATGCGTCCGCCTGGACCATCATGACCAACGAGCAGCCGCAGGTGCATCGCGCGTTGGCGAAGGCCGGTATCGCGCTTCATACCCTGTCGCTGATAAGGGCTTTCGAGTCGCCCGAGATCGTGATTGCGAATCTGTTCAGCGGTGCCGAACAACGCCTGGCATGCCGCTCGCTGGTGGTGGTCGGGGCGCGCCTGCCGCACGACGACCTCTACCATGCTCTGCTCGCCCGCCAGTCCGATTGGGCCGCCGCCGGTATCGAATCGGTGGATCGCATCGGCGATGCGCTGGCGCCCGGCGCGATTGCCCACGCCGTTTACAGCGGGCACCGCTATGCGCGCGAATTCGACCAGGATCCGAGCGCGCCGCTGTACAAGCGCGACGCCCCCATCGTGACGGCCGAGCCGCGTATATACGCCACCGGTGCCGCGAAATCAGACGAGGGTTGGCGTTCAACCGAGGGCTTGGTGCTGAGCCAGGCTTCGCTGCGATGAGCGGCGACATTGCTCCTATCGCCGGTCTCGAGCCGACCCTGCCATCGAGCTGGTATTGTGACCCGGGTGTTTTCAAGCGCGAGCAGGAGCGCATCTTCGCGCGAGAATGGCTCTGTGTCGGCCGCGAGGAGGAACTTGCCGCCGCCGGCGACTACAAGGCGTTGGACGTGGTCGGCGAAAGCATTCTGTTGGTGCGAAACGCGGGCGGGAAGCTGCGCGCCTTCTACAACGTATGCCGTCACCGCGGCGCGCAACTGTGCCGTGTTGCCGGCGCGGCCGCAGCGCCGGGGATGGCCGTGCAAGGCGGCATTACCGGCGGGCGCAGCATCGTGTGCCCCTATCATCAATGGACCTATGATTTGGATGGCCGGCTGATTGCCGCCCCGCATATGAAAAATACGCCAGGTTTCGACCAGGCTTCGATCCGCTTGTACCCGGTGGCGGTCGAGACGTGGGGCGGATTCGTGTTCCTGCACCTGACGCCGGGCGACGCCCGGCCACTGCTCTCGCAGCTCGGCGAGATCGCGGCGCGCATAGCCCGATATCCGTTGAGCACGCTGCGCATCGGTCATTCCATCCGGTATGAAGTGGCCGCGAATTGGAAGGCGATCTGCGAGAACTATAACGAGTGCTATCACTGCGGCGGCGTGCACCCCGAACTTTGCGCGGTGGTTCCGGCATTTCGAGCCGGCGGCAGCATTGCGCGGGGCGGCCAACCGCGGGGCGGCCAACCGCTAGATTGGTTGCGCGGCATCCCGCACCGTGACGGCGCCTATACCTTCACGCACAGCGGCACCACCACCCGCCGCCCCTTTCCGGGATTGAACGAGGACGAGCGCACGCGCCACAAGGGTGAGCTGATCTACCCGAATCTGTTCGTGAGCCTCTCCTGCGATCACGTCGCGGCTTTCATCCTAGAGCCGCGGGCACCTGATCGCACCGACATCACCTGTCACTTTCTGTTCGAGCCCGAGTCCATCGCGCAGGCGGACTTTGATCCGAACGACGCGGTGGAATTCTGGGACATCACCAACCGGCAGGATTGGGTGATCTGCGAGTCGGTGCAGCGCGGCATGCGTTCGCGCGCTCATGTGCACGGCTACTATGCACCCATGGAGGATCAGAGCTTGGACATCCGCCGCTACGTGACGGAGCGGCTCGGTCTCGATGCCGGCGGCACCCCGATCTGAAGTTGGATCCGACGACCCCCACCGCTCTGTACTCGCTGACTCATCGGATCCGCTGGCGTATTTACGCCTTCCTGTTCGCCTTCGGCTTCATCGCCTACTTCCAGCAGAAGGGCTTGACCGTCGCCGCCGAACGCATCATGCCCGACCTGCACTTCTCGCAGGAGCAGATCGGCTGGCTCGAGTCGGCATTCGTCTTGGGCTACGCACTGTTCCAGTTTCCGGGCGGCGTACTCGGGCAGCGGCTCGGCGCACGCTGGGTCTTCACCTTTATTGGCGCGATTGCCTTTCTCGCCACGGTGTTGACGCCGCTGGCGCCCGCTCTGCTGCAGGGCACGGTCCTGCTGACCGCCATGATTGCCCTGCAGTTCATCCTGGGTCTGGCGCAGGGACCGATATTCCCCGTGAGTACCGGGGTCATGGAAAGCTGGTTTGCAGCGGAGCGGTGGGCGTTCATCCAAGGAATCCAGTCGAGCGCTCTGCAACTGGCCGCGGCCGCCGCCGCACCGCTGGTTGCATATCTGATGTCCAACATCGGTTGGCAGCAGGCGCTGCTCTGGCCGGCGCTGCCCGCGGCCGGCGTGGTGGTGCTTTGGGCCTGGTATGGGCGCAACACCCCGCAACAGCACCGCGCCGTCGGCGCCGCGGAAATCGCGGAGCTGGGGGCCCGCCCCGAAGGAAACGCACAAGTTCCAATCACTCGCGAGAGGCTGGCCCGCATAGTGACCAACCGTTCTGTGCTGCTGCTCAGCCTCTCCTACGTGTGCATGAATTACGTGTTCTACCTCATCTCCAACTGGTGCTTTCTCTACCTGGTTCAGGAGCGCCATTTCAATATCCTCGAGAGCGGTCTGCTGTCGATGCTGCCACCGCTCGGAGCTGCGCTCGGCGCCGGGATCGGCGGCGTGTTCGTGTCCGGCGCCTGTAGGCGCCTCGGCACGCGCTGGGGATTTCGTGCCGTGCCGCTGCTGGCGCTGCCGGGGGCGGGCCTGCTGTTGTTGCTGGTCGTGAATCTCTCCAACGCGTATCTGGCGCTCGGCGCGCTGACCCTCGCCTATCTGGTGGTGGAACTCACTGAGGCCGCCTACTGGGGCGGCATCATGGAGGTGGCGCGAGCCGACTCCATGTCAGCCAGCGGCGTGCTCAACACCGGCGGCAATTTGGGTGGGCTCATCGGCATTCCGATCGTCGCCCACCTCTCGGGTGGTGGCCATTGGACTTCCGCATTCGCGCTCGGCGCCTTGTTCGCGCTGATCGGCATGCTGTTGTGGCTCGGCATCGACGCCGACCGCCCAATCCGTATGCTATAGCCGTGAAAATTCCGCCAAACGCCGAAGCGACAGGATCGATCGAAACCGCGCTGGCGCATACGCGGCGCCTTTTGACGCACAATCCACGGCTGGCCGCCGAACAGGCCGGCGAAATACTCAAAGTAGCGCCGAAACAACCCATGGCCATGCTATTGCTGGGTGTCGCGCAGCGCTTGCTTGGCGAGACCCAAGCCGCCGTGCGGCTGCTCGAGCCTCTGGCCGCCTCTCAGCCGCGCTGGGCGCTGGCGCACTTCGAGCTGGCACTGGCGCTCGGTGCGGACGACAAAATCGAAGCTGCGCTGGCGCCACTGCGCCGCGCGGTCTACCTGCAGCCGAGGATGCCGGATGCATGGCGCACGCTCGGCGATTACCTGACGCTACGCGGCGACCATGCCGGGGCGGACGCCGCGTATGCGCAGCATATCAAGGCCTCCACCCACGACCCGCGGCTGCTGGCGGCCGCCTCGGCACTCGTGGAAGGGCGCATTGCCCAAGCCGAGGCGCTGCTGCGGACGCACTTGAAGCAGTTCGAGACGGATGTCGCGGCGCTGCGCATGCTGGCCGAAGTCGCGGCCAGGCTCGGCCGCAATTCGGATGCCGAGTTGTTATTGGAGCGCTGCCTGGAATTGGCGCCGAGTTTCCATGCAGCGCGCCACCAATATGCGATCGTGCTGCAGCGGCAGAACAAGGCAGCGGCCGCGTTGCGGCAAATCGATCAACTGGAAAAGACAGACCCGCGCAATCCTTCGTACCGAAACTTAAAAGCCGTGGTGCTGGTCAAAATCGGCGAGTATCAGGAGTCCATCGACATCTATGCCGAGGTGCTGGCCGCGCATCCGGAGCACCCCAAGATCTGGCTGAGCTATGGCCATGCCTTGTCCACCGCCGGACGCGAACAGGAGAGCGTCGCGGCCTACCGAAAGAGCATCGAACTGAATCCGAATTTCGGCGAAGCCTACTGGAGCCTGGCGAATCTCAAGACCTTTCGCTTCAACAGCGACGAGAAGCTGGCCATGTCGACACAGTTGGCGCGCAGCGATCTTACCGAAGAAGACCGCTTCCACTTCGACTTCGCACTCGGCAAGGCGCTCGAAGACGACGGCGACTACCCGGAGTCATTCGTCCACTATGCCCGAGCCAATGCCTTGCGGCGTTCGCGTCTCGACTACGATGCCGACGAGATGTCCTCATTCGTGCGGCACTCCATGCAACTCTTTTCCGCCGAATTCTTTCAAACGCACGCCGGGGTCGGTGCACCGGCGCACGACCCGATTTTCATCGTGGGCTTGCCTCGATCCGGCTCCACGTTGATCGAACAGATCCTCTCCTGCCACTCGAGCGTCGAGGGCACCATGGAATTGCCCGATATTCTTACCATTGCCGGCGCGCTGGCCGGCAAGCGCAAGCCGGACGAAGAGCCGCGCTACCCCAAGATACTCGCCTCGTTGAGCCCGCAGGCTTGCCGCGACCTCGGTGAGGAATACCTGCGTGAGACCCGCATTCAGCGCAAGACGCCGAAGCCAAAGTTCATCGACAAGATGCCGAACAACTTCCTGCACATCGGCCTGATCCAGCTGATATTGCCAAATGCCAAGATCATCGATGCCCGCCGGCACCCGATGGCCTGCTGTTTTTCCTCTTTCAAACAACACTTTGCCGAAGGCCATCGCTATTCCTACACGCTCGAGGAGCTCGGGCGTTTCTACCGCGAGTACGTCGAACTGATGGCCCATTTCGACCGGGTGACGCCGGGTAAGGTGCACCGGGTCATCTACGAATCCATGATCGAGGATACCGAAACGCAGGTCAGGCACCTGCTCGCATATTGCGGGCTGCCGTTCGAATCTGCGTGCCTGCGCTTTTATGAGAACAATCGCCCGGTGCGAACCCCGAGTTCCCAACAGGTCCGGCGTCCCATCTACCGGGACGGGGTGGAGCACTGGCGAAATTACCAGGCCTGGCTGCAACCCCTCGAGGACGCACTTGGCGCGGTGCTCGAGGCCTACCCTGCAACGCCGGACTTCAAAAATGACGACAAGTGTGGGATACATTGAATTCGGGGGGGGGTTGGCATGAAAAAGAATATGGGATGTGCCAATGACTCGAAGCCGAAAGAGGAAGCTCGCTCGTACTCGTGCTAAATGGGCCAGCATGCCGCTGGCCTCCGCACTGCTCGCCGGTAGCGGCGTGGTCCACGCCACCGATGCATCCGACAGCAGTTCGGACACGCTTGGTGAGGTGGTGGTCACGGCGCAGAAGCGCTCCGAAGACCTGCAGAAGGTACCCATCAGCATGCAGGTATTGAGCGGTCAGGACCTGGAGGAGCATCAGGTCACGAGTTTCGACGACTACGCCAAACTGCTGCCGAGCGTGAGCTTTCAATCGGCGGGTCCGGGTCAGTCGCAACTCTACTTCCGCGGCATCGCCAGCGGCGCAGACGGTCTGCACGCAGGCTCACTGCCGGCCACCGGTGTTTACCTCGACGAAATTCCGGTGACCACCATAGGCAACACGCTGGACGTGCATGTGTATGACATTGCGCGCGTCGAAGCCCTGGCAGGTCCACAGGGCACCTTGTACGGCGCGAGCTCGCTGTCCGGAACGCTGCGCATCATCACCAACAAACCCGATCCCACCGCGTTTTCCGCCAGCTACGATGTGAAGGCGGACAAGTATGGCGACGGTTCGGGCGGCGGCGAATTCGAGGGTTACGTCAACGTCCCGCTGGCCGACAATATCGCCGTGCGGCTGGTGGGGTACTACGACCACCAAGGCGGCTACATCAACAACGTTCTGAGCTCGAACACCTACGAACTGGGCGTGCCGGCGGCCGGCATACCGAATTCGCCGCTGACCGTGAACAATGCATCCGTGGTGGCTGACCATTTCAACCCGGTCACCACCTACGGTGGCCGCGGTGCGCTGAAAATCGATCTCAACGAGAACTGGACCATCACGCCTCAGGTGCTGGTGCAGAACCAACGGGCGGAGGGTGACTTTCTATACGATCCGGCGAAGGGCGACCTCAATATCGCGGATTTCTTCGACGGTCTGAACGAGGACAAGTGGTATCAATCGGCATTGACTGTCGAAGGCAAGGTATCGAACTTCGACATCCTATATTCGGGCGGCTGGTTCGAACGCAATGTCCACAACGTGGTCGATTATTCGGGCTACACCGTGGGGTACGACGCCTACTCGCAATTGCCGGGCGCCACCTACAACGCCGTGCGCTATGTCGATTGCGCAAAGGGCACCCCGGCGAACAACTGCGACGGCGCCGGCGGGCCGCTGACCAATCCGACCCAGTTCACCGACAACCATGACAAGTACACGAAGATGAGTCATGAACTGCGTGTCTCCTCGCCCGGCGATTTTCGCGTGCGCGGCACCGCGGGTGTTTTCTATCAGCGCCAGACCGACGACATTCGAGCGGCGTTCCAGGCGGTGGGCTTGCCTGCCTACTACTCGGTCGACGGCTCGCCGGACACCGTGTACTTATCGCAGCAGACCCGCGTCGACCGCGATTACGCCGTGTTCGGTGAGGGCACGGTCGACATCACCGACAAGCTCAAGCTGACGGCCGGTATCCGACAGTTCTGGGTTGAAAATACCCTCTATGGATTCTTCGGGTTCAACGACGTCTTGAGTTCGCATGGCGAACAACTGTGCAATCCGCCGGTGAGCGCCGCCACGATCATTCCCAACTACTGGCCGTGCGTAAACACCAACAAGAAGGTCGTCGAGGATGGCGAGACTCACAAAATCAACCTGACCTATCAAATCGACCCGGATGTCATGGTGTATGCAACCTACTCGACCGGCTTCCGGCCGGGCGGCAACAACCGCCTGCCGCAGGTCGCGGCCTATGGCTCGGACACCTTGACCAACTTCGAATTTGGCTGGAAGACGGCCTGGCTCGATCACCGGCTGCGCGCCAACGGTGCGGCGTTCCTTGAAAAGTGGAAGGGCTTGCAATATTCCGTTTCGGGCAGCAACGGTATCACCAGCATCATCAATGCCGCGAATGCCGACATCAAAGGTATCGAGGGCGACTTGAGCTACTTGCCCATCGAGAGTTTGACCTTGAGCGGTTCAGGGACCTACGTCAATGCGAGAACGACCAATCCACTGTGTCCACTCGATCCCAACACGGAGCTGGTGACCCACAGTTGCGCGGAGCCCATCGCGCCTACGGGTACGCAGCTGCCGGTGACGCCGCGACTCAAGCTCAACGGCACGGCGCGCTACACCATCCCGTACGGCGATTATAAGAATTTCTTGCAGGCGACCGTCATTCACCAGGGCTCATCGACGAGCCAGCTCAATCAAGTTTTGAACGAGGAAATGGGAGACCTGCCGCGTTTCACCACCTTCGATTTCTCGGTGGGCACCGGCATGAAAAACTGGCAGCTGCAGGCCTACATCGAGAATGCCTTCGATACGCGCGGGCAGTTGGGCCGCACCGCCGAATGCGCCTCGGCCAACTGCTATACGGAGTATCACGTGTATCCCATCAAGCCGATGAATTTCGGCATGAAGTTCGGTGAGAAATTCTGAGCGACTTGATGCACGGATCATCGACACACCGCTGACTTCTCGAGGAGTCGCGGCGGTCGCGGCAGGTGCCGAGCTGCGACTGTCGGCGACCGCCGGCCGGCGTATCGCACATGCGCGGGCGCTCGTGGAAGTCATCGTCGATCAGGGTATTCGCGCCTATGGCGTCAATACCGGCGTCGGGGCGCTCTGCGATACGCTGCTGGACCGGGCGCAACTCAAGGATCTCTCGCGCAATATCGTGATGAGCCATGCCTGCGGCGTCGGCGATCCTCTGTCCGTCCAACACACGCGGGCCATCATGGCGGCCGCGATCAACAATTTCGCGCATGGCGGTTCGGGCGTGCGACCGGTGGTGGTCGAGCGGCTGCTGGATCTGTTGAACGCCAACCTCATTCCCGTCGTGCCGAGATCGGGCTCCATCGGCTACCTCACCCACATGGCACACATCGCCTTAGTCCTGCTCGGCGAGGGCACGGTGCACGGTCCCGACGGCATCATCACTGCGCGCGCAGCGCTCGAGTTGCTGGGCACAGATGTACTGCAACTCGAGGCCAAGGAGGGGTTGAGCCTCGTAAATGGCTCCGCGGACAGCACCGGGCTTGCGTGTGTTGCCCTCGATCGACTGGTCACCCTGCTCGATTGGGCCGATATCGTCGCCGCCATGACGATCGAGAACCTGGGATACGGGATCGCCGCCTATTCCACCGAAACATTGGCTTTCAGCGCCTCGGAGAACGTTCGCGGCGTTGGGGCTCGTCTTACGCACCTGCTCTGCGGTAGTGAGTTGATGGTCGGCGCCGCGCCGCGAACCCAGGATGCGATGAGTCTGCGTGCCGTGCCCCAGGTACACGGGGCTGTGCGCGGCTGCTTCGGCATAACCGTCGAGATGGTCGATCGGGAACTCGCATCGGTGACCGATAACCCGATCGTGGCGGGATCTCTCGACATGCCGACCGTTCATGCGGGAGCGCATGCGATCGCCACCGGATTGGCGCTGTCCTTGGACAGCCTCGCGATTGCGGTCGCGAAGATCGCCGCGATGTCGGAACGACGCATCGATCGGCTCGTCAATCCCTTGGTCAGCGCGCTCCCCGCGTTCCTGGCCGCCGCGGCCGGCGCCTCTTCCGGCTTCATGATCGCTCAATACACCGCGCTCGCTCTGGCCTCGGAGAACCGCCGGCTCGCCGCGCCGTCGAGCCTGGACGGCGGCGTGAGTTCCGCGCTGCAAGAGGATGAAATCCCCCACACCACGGCTGGGGCGCTGCGCCTGCTCGAGATCATCGCGAACTTCGAGACGATTTTGAGCATCGAGTTGCTCGTCGCCGCGCAGGCCTACGAATTCAAGGATGCGCGACAGCGTCGGGCCTCGGCCACCGACCAGGTGTATCGGCAATTTCGCGACGTCGTGCCCCGCTATGCAGATGATCGGCCGCTTGCCACCGACATCCAAAGCGCAGTGCGGTTTTTACGCGAACGCCCGCCGGATTCACTCAGGTCGTCATAAAACGCTGCCCGATGGCCGCCCTTTCAGTCACTCTGGCTCCTGCCGTCCGTCTTGTACACGGTTCCTTCCTTCATGACGAAAGCCACGTTTTCCAATGTGCGGATGTCGGCCAGCGGGTCGCCGTGGACGGCGATGATGTCGGCCGACTTACCGGGGGTGATAGATCCGAACAACTCGGAATGCCCGATCAAATCGGCAGCATTGACGGTCGCTGATTGAATCGCCTGGATCGGCGTCATGCCGTACTTGACCATGAATGCGAATTGGCGGGCGTTGATGCCGTGCGGACATACGCCGGCGTCGGTGCCAAACGTCATTTTGACGCCGGCGCGCACGGCCTTGGTGAAATTGCGGCGCTGGATTTCGCCCAACGCGGCGTCGTGTTCGAGAAAGTCTTTGGGTTCAGCCGGGTCCGATTGGATGCACTCATCATCGTAAATATCCATGTCAAGATAGGTGCCGTGTCTTTTGGCGAGCGCAATGCCTTCATCGTCGATGAGCGTGGCATGCTCGACCGATGCGACTCCGGCCAGTATCGCGTTCTTGATGCCTTCCGCGTCGTGGGCATGGGCAGCGACCCGCAGGCCGAAATGACTCGCTTCATCGACGGCGGCCTGCAACTCTTCGAGCGTGAATTCGATCGATTTGGGATTGCTGCCGTGCGTGAGCACGGCGCCCGTGGAGAGCACCTTGATGTGATCCGCACCGTGGTGGGCAAGTCGGCGGATCCTCTCGCGCACCTCCCAGGGGCTGTTGGCGATTCCATAGCGCAGATCCAGCGGCAGCTCGATGTCCTGGGCGAGTCCGGGCAGCGCGCCCGCGCCGTCGCTGATCGTGACGTAGGTGCCCGCCACGTACATGCGCGGGCCGATGATGATGCCTTGGGCGATGGCGTCACGCATGGCGACGTCGTTGAACGCGCGGTACACGCCGACATCGCGCACCGTGGTGAATCCGGCCAACAGAGTCGCGCGCGCGTTGGGGATGGTCATATAGGCCGTTTCGACCGCCGAATACTGGATGACATGCAAGGGTTCGGGATCATGCGAATCGGCAAGATGCGTGTGGCAATCGATCAAGCCCGGCAGAACGGTCATGCCTGACAAATCGATCACCTTGGCGCCCTCGGGGATGGCGATATCGGCGCCGACCGCAACGATCTTCTCGCCGTGAATCAGAATGATTTGATTCGACAACGTTCGCCCGGCGAGGACGTCGATGAACTTTCCGGCGCGGATCGCGGTCGTCGGCGAAGCGGCGCCCAGCGTCGCGGTGCCTGCGGGAGTACCGGGCGGCGCGGCGGTGGACGTTTGCGCGTGAGCCGCAATCGACACGAGACAGCACAACGCCCGCAGGCAAGTCGCAATTCGCATGTAAACTCTCCAAGTGGCCGGGGGTGATGATAGGGAATTATCACGCGGCCCGCGATTTGTGGTGGTGGGCAGTCTTGAAACGGACGGGTCGTTTGAAATTCCTATCGGCGGTGGCGGCCAATGCCGATCATCCCCCGGCTCGAGGGAATCGATATAGACTAAACTGATGTCCGACACCGAACGCCAGGTTGCTCTGAACGCCGCTCGCGATGCTTTGCTCGCCGCACTTCCGAGCGCGTGGGCCATCTACGTCTACGGCAGTTTCGCGCGGGGCGATGATACCAACCGAAGCGATATCGATCTGGCGCTGCTGCTGCCACCGGATGAACAAATCGGCGATTTATTGGGACTATTGAGCGACGTGTCGGCTCGCGTGCACCGTGAAGTGGACCTGGTCGATTTGCGCCGGTCGAGCGACGTTTTGCGGCGTGAAGTCCTCGCGGATGGGTTACAGATCTACGTCGCGCGGCCCGACGAGGTGCTGGAGTGGGAGGGCACGGCTCTGAGCCGCTATCAGCGATACCGTGAGGAGGTTCGCGACCTCTTGGACGACTTCCGAAAGACCGGCATAGGTTATGGCGCATGAACGACGTGAGCATCCAAAAAATCACGTCGTTACAGCGTTGCGTCGCGCGCGCGCGCGCGGCCTACGCGGCGGCTGGAACAGAGTTTCGGAGCAACTACAATCTACAGGATGCCGCGATTCTCAATGTGATCCGCGCCTGCGACGCTGCCATCGATCTTGCGAACATGTTGATTAGACGCCGGCGCTTCGGGGTCCCAAACGAGAGCCGGGACTCCTTTGCGACCTTGGTGCGCGAAGGCGTACTCGATCCGGACTTGGGCGAAAGGTTAAAGAAGATGGTTGGGTTTCGAAACCTCGCCGTGCACCAGTATCGCGAGATGGACCTCGATATCTTGAGCGCCGTGATCCATAAGAATCTCGACGATTTGCTTTCGTTTGCGCAAACCGCTCGGAATGAATTTTGACGACGCGAACGCCGCCCGCCACAGTAGTGGAACCCAAGCTGCACCTGATACCTAGGTGCTGATGGGCACCGACCCGATCAATTCAGTTTGGATCCGCAGTGCCTGATCTGAATCACTGGCCGCTCCACGGAGCTTCCGGGCGGATCTCACGCCACGTACCGGGCGCCAGTCCTTGCAGCGTCACTTTCCCGATCGCGGAGCGTATCAGGCGCAGCGTCGGGAAACCCACCTTTGCGGTCATGCGCCGTACCTGGCGGTTCTTACCTTCGCGTAGCGTGAGTTCAATCCACGCCGTTGGAATCTTCGCGCGATAGCGGATTGGCGGTTCTCGCCGCCAAAGTTCCCGCGGCTCCTCGATGAGACGCGCGTTCGCGGGCTGCGTCGTGAAGTCGCCCAGATTCACTCCTTGCCGCAACTCGTCGAGCGCCGTTTGGGGTGGAACGCCCTCCACCTGCGCCCAGTACACCTTCGCCAGCTTGTGCTTGGGCTCGGCAATGCGCGCCTGCAATACGCCATCGTCGGTGAGCAGCAACAGGCCCTCGCTGTCGGTGTCGAGACGGCCGGCGGGATAGGCGCCTCTGGCTTCGATGTAATCGGCCAATGTCTTGCGGCCCGGTTCAGGACTGAATTTACAGGCTACGCCGAACGGCTTGTTGAAGGCGATGAGCATCGGCCAAATTCACGCCAGCGCCCGCTCGATCAGATTCGCGGGTACCGTCGTTCGCGGCACGGCGCCGGCGGCGCGTCGGCGGGACTTCTTGCCGGCAGCTGGAGCCGCCGCGCGCTCCTCGAACCACCTGTGCACGTCGAGATCAAGTCCATTGCCGTGCATGTAGTTGTACAGAGCCTTCTTGAGCGCCGGGCCGAACGAATCATGGTCAACGCCGGTGCCGTCGGTAAAACCGATGTCGTTGTTGGCGAAGGTGCCTTGCAGCGGCGAAGACAAGGTGACGGCGTATTCCTCTGGATGCTTGCCCACCGGCGAATGCACGGTGCAGGTGAAGCGATGGAAGAACCCCGATTGGATGCAACCAGCCGCAAACAATTGGCGAACGTATTCCAACGAGTCGACGGTATCCTGAACGGTTTGAGTGGGAAAGCCGTACATCAGATAGGCGTGTACGAGAATTCCCGCGTCGGAGAACGCGCGTGTGACACGGGCAACCTGCTCCACCGAGACGCCTTTCTTCATGAGATTGAGCAGGCGATTCGATGCGACTTCCAGTCCGCCCGTAACCGCGATGCAACCGCTGTCCGCCAACAGCCGGCAAAGATCTGCATCGAACGACTTCTCGAAGCGGATATTGCCCCACCACGAGATATCCAGCTTGCGCCGCAGGAGCGCATTCGCCAGCGACTCGAGTGCCTTGGGCGGTGCCGCTTCGTCGACGAGATGAAATCCCGTCTGTCCGGTCTCACGAATCAGCGACTCGATTCGGCCGATCAGCACGTCGGTCGTCGCGTTTTCGTAGCGCGATATGTAGTCGAGGCTTACGTCGCAGAAGCTGCACTGCTTCCAGTAACAGCCGTGTGCGACCGTCAGCTTGTTCCAGCGCCCGTCCGACCAGAGACGGTGCACGGGATTGAGCAGGTCCAACAGTGACAGGTAGTCACCCAGAGGCAAACCCGTGTAGGTAGGCGTGCCGCATTCAGAGAACGTAATATCGGGCTCTTTGAAATCGACGTAGTGGCGCTCACGGGTATACGTGCGCACCAAGCGATCGATCGGTCGCTTTTTCTGCAGGTGTTCGATGAGGGCCAGCAGCGGACGCTCGCCGGCGTCGAGGGTTATGAAATCGAAGTAGTCGAAGATACGCGGCTCATTCAACGAGCGCAGTTCAGTATTGCAGTAGCCGCCGCCCAATGCCGTGACGACGAGCGGGCGGCTTTTCTTGATGCTTTGCGCGATGCGCAACGCGCCGTACACGTTGCCCGGAAACGGCGCGGTGATGAGCACGAGGTTCGGTTCATGCTGCGACAGGGCTTCGAGCGTCAATTCGTGCAAGAATTCATCCACGAGGTTGTATGGCGCAGCGAGCGCCGTTTGCAGCAGATCGAATGACGGCTGGCTCGCGGCCAGCGATTCTGCATAGCGCACGAACTCGAACCGCGGGTCGATGGCGTCGCGGATGACGTCCGCGACGTCGTTGAGAAAAAGGGTGGCCATGTGCTTTGCCTTATCCTGCAGTCCCAGTGCCCCAAAGGCCCAGTCGAGCGCGTCGCCCTCGTGTGGCTGGCTGTCGAGGTACTGTTCGAGCGATGCAAAGCGCGGACCTTCGGGCAGGTAATGTCTCGAAGCGATACGGTGAGCCAGGCTGGGATCACGACCCTGCAGAAATCGAATCGTCGGAGAGATGGTCGTGACGTAGGCATCGAAGTGTTCCACGAAGGAGCGCATGGCTGCCGTGTGTTGCCGGCGGGGCAGCGCGTGCACCCGCCCGTGAATGGCCTCGATGCCTTTTGAGGAAAGCAACTCTAGCGCCAGGGCGATGGAGAGATCCACCTGCTTTGCCTGCAAGCCGCGAGAGAACAGGAATCCTGTCAGATACGCCGTCGACGGATACGGCGTGTTGAGCTGCGTCATCGGCGGAATGATCGATAGAATACGCAGATCGTTCATGGTCTGGAGTATATCGCGCTGCGCCCGCACGGGAGCGGGGTTAAGATCTAGCCATGGAGTTCACCCTCGATGTCGCTCTTGTTCGCCACCTGTTAGAGCAGGAGGGAGGGCGTGCACGCGACGAGATCGTAGACCTTGGAGTGCTGCGCGCGTTCGCGAGTTCTCAGCAGCGCCATGACGCTCGAATCGCCGCTGCATATGACTTCGGCACACTGGCCTGCAGAGCGGGCTGCACCTGGTGCTGCCACTTCGCAGTGGATGTTCGTGCCGCCGAGGTCTTCAGAATCCTGGAGTTCGTCGAGCAGTCGTTCACGGCCGACGAGAAGGCGCGCGTCTATGCAGAGGTGCGTGTGAATAGCGCCGCGCTCAATGCTCTGGGGGAAACCGAGCGAGCCACACGCAACGTCAAGTGCCCATTTCTGTGGGAAGGCGGCTGTACCGTCTATCCCGTCCGTCCCCAGACCTGTCGCAACTATCACGCGACCAATGTGGCGGGATGCCGGCAATCCTATGAAGAGCCCGAAAACCTGGATATCGATCCCGATTTTGCACCGGGCGTGTACCAGGCCGGCGCTGCGCACGTCGAGGCGGTCAGTGCCGCGATGCGCGACGCGGGCTATGATGTGGATGCCTACGAACTCAATGGCGCATTCGACGCCGCCCTGTCAGAGCGGGGCGCACGCGGGCGTTTCGAATCCCGGCTGAAGCCTTTCATCGATCTGCAGGGCGAAGAGGTACTGGCTGAGTTCGATGATCTCGAGCCCTGACTGAACTGACGCCGTAGGCCACCCATAAGCCCTCTCACGCGCCGCGAAGTGTTTGCCCAAGCCTGGCCGATCATACTTGGTCAGGCGCTCATCCCGCTCGTCGGCGTCGTGGATGTTGCCGTGATCGGGCGTACCGGCGCTGCGGGCGCATTCGCTGGCGTCGCCCTTGGCGCAGCCGTCATCAATCTCGTCTTCTGGACATTCGGGTTCCTGCGCATGGGCGTGACTGGCATGACGGCACAGGCGAATGGCGCAGGCGATCGTGAGGGGGTATCGGCGACGCTGCTGCGCGCGCTGGTGCTCGGCGTGGGCGTTGGGCTCCTGCTGCTCGTCCTTTCGCCCGCGATCGTTCCGGCGACCCTCGCTCTGATGAACGCACCGCCGAACGCAGCCGGTCCCGCGCACAGCTTTACGTCCGCCCGCTTCTTCGGCGCACCCGGTGCCTTGGGGTTCTACGTCATCAATGGCTGGCTGATCGGTCTTGGCCGCACGCGACTCGCGCTCGGCTGCCAAATTGCCATGAATGGGATCAACATCGCGCTCGACATCCTGTTTGTGGGCGCGTTCGACATGGGGGTACTCGGGGTAGGCATCGGGACGGCGATGGCCGAATGGAGTGCATTACTCGCCGGCCTTCTCGCCGTGCGCCACGTCCTCGGGCGGGGCTGGTGGCAGCGGATATTTCACGAGCATGGGTCGACATTATTTTCCTTACGCGCCCTGAGGCCAATGGTCGCGGTGAACGTCGATATCATGATCCGCACGCTTGCATTGCTTCTTCTGTTCTCGTGGTTCGCGCGGGCGGGCGCGCGGCTCGGTGCCGCACCGCTGGCCGCCAACCATATCCTGATGCAGTTGGTTGGCGTCAGTGCTTACGTGCTCGATGGGTTCGCCTTCACCGCCGAAGCGCGCGTCGGTGCGGCGGTCGGCGCGGGGTCTAGGTCATCGCTGCTGCGCGCAATCAGGTTGACCGGGGAATTCTCACTTTTAGGGG
>Ga0116231_10009543_pt1 | contig 16287 bp, 15 predicted proteins | sample S1TSphgellanicum_2_FD_89695 | JGI IMG/M metagenome (GOLD analysis project Ga0116231, IMG submission 89695) | Host-associated microbial communities from peat moss isolated from Minnesota, USA - S1T2_Fd - Sphagnum magellanicum MG | ecosystem: Host-associated > Plants > Peat moss > Unclassified...
AGTCAAACTGCCAGTTTGACTCCCGGCCCTTCTTTTGCCCATAACTTGGGCTGCAGATGTTCGAATGGCCAATGCGAGGCCATTTTCGATATCTACGTTTCAAAACCTTTTCAATGACACCAAGAACACCCCAATGCGAGCTGTTTTGCCCCTTGTTGTCGAGCTCTAAACATTCGGGAGTCCCAGAGGACTCCAAACCTCCAACGTTTCCAAGTGTTGGGCTTCACCCCCACACTTGGCCAAAGTGGGGTTGCGACATAGAATGTAGTTACCAATGTGATACATCACAAATGTGTCCAAAACCTTAAAAATTTAAAGATTTTTACCCTAAGCCCCACCCCCCAAAAACTCAAAGAATTAAAATTTAATCCTCCTTGCCCCAACTATCCATAAAGAAATGGACCTTAATACCCATCCCCAATCGTCCAAGATTGAAAAAGGACTCAAGTATTCACCCCACAACCCTCCCAAAAAAAAAACTTGTACCCACCCTTTAACTCTCCAAAAATAATTTAAAAAAAAAATTGTACCCAAGCCCCTTGGCCCCCCATCCTTAAAAAAGAAGGAATTTCTACCCACCCCTTTAGAACTTAAATCCCCTCCCCCCCTTCCCAACCTTACAAAAAGAAAATGTTAAAATAAAATAAAATCTTATACCCATCCCCATTTTCTACCCACCCACCACACCCACCCCGCCCCCCCAAAATTAAAAATAATTTTTTTGAATCCCCCTTTCCCCTTCCCATACACCCACTTGCCCAAAAAAACTCAAGAAACCCTCTCAACCCCCTAATCCAAAACCATAAAATGAACTATAACTTCCCCATTCAAATTCCAAAAATTCAACTTTTAAACTATCCCTTGTTTTAATTTTGGCCCTTGATTTTTCTCATTTTATGAATACTCAAATAAGTATGAAACATATTGAACATAAACATTATTACTAACATATGTTCAAAAATTTCCTTAAACTTTATTTTGAAATTAAAATTTAATATTTATATGCACAAAAAAATTTCATTTATACAAAAAAAATTTACAAGTAATTTAATGTTATCATAAATTTAAATAAATATTACAATATTATATGTATAAAATTAAAGTTGCCTATTAGTTGTTTATCGTAGTTGAAGAAAATAGTTCCAACAAAGTTGCAAACAAGACTGGATTTCATCCATCCTCTAATACATTTTATCATTCATGTATGTGTGTTGATAGTGTCACCAAAATAGTTGGACACTAGTCAATGTCTCGACTATGTGCCAACTAGAAAACCTTAGACGCTAAGAATATTTTGAAAATGACCCCTTAGTTGAAACATGTTTCACATTGTTTATCAACATAGTTGGGTGTTTAATTCGGAGACATTGTTGATACTGGGAATATTCGACAAATGACCGCCCAATTGAAAAATGCTTTCAAATATATACCAATGTAGTAGACGAGTAGATTAATTAGTAATTGCCATAAATTTATTTTAAAATTAAAAAATCCTAGTTGAAACATAGTTGTAAATGTCATGTAGTTGAAAACTTTTGGTTAAAAAATGGGGGTTTTCTACTAGTTAACTAAGGACATGGGAAAAGATAAAAGATGAACTAGGTCTAACTTTATGGATAACTTTAATGGGTAGGGGTTTGACCATTACATGGAACATAAGACCATGAAACATCTATTTTAAGGATTAATCATCACAAGAGATCTTGCTAGTCCTTCTTTAACTTTGTAATCCAAGAATGGATTGAATCAATGTTGGAGGGAGAACCAAATAGGTTTCACCCATACAATCTTCATTGATGTGTGTGTTTTGAGCATGTAATTTTTTGAATTTCAAAAAGTGAAAACTCAAAATAAAAGTTTCCTTTAAAAAATTATAACAAAAAAAAGAAAAAAAAAGAAAAAAAAGAAAAAAAAGAAAAAACACTCATATGCACAAAATATAATTGGGATACAACATAGGTCCTCAACCATTTGTGTTATTCAATGAACCTTTAGTATGATGGGGTCACATTGAAGCAAATTTCATTACATTAAAAGTTCAAAAACTTTTATAAAGTTTTAGTACATTTCATTGAAGGTTATAAACTTTTAACTTTTTTTTTGTTTTTTTGAGATCCTCCATCAAACATAATATATATTTTCACAAACATTGAAATTTGACACTTGAACTCACTTTCTCCTTGTAAAATACAATTGTTATTATTGCCAAAACAAAAGCCAAACATATGTTGTCTTATGTATGAAAGGAATCCTCATGCATATGGACAATATCATTTCAAACTCAAGATAGCCGATGATATCTTAAGTGCCTACTATGTGCTTATGGATATTATATTTGATATGTGTGCATTTATTAGAAGATGTTATATAACTTTGACACACATGCCATACTAGTCAAGTGCATATGTAAATGGGCAACTACAACTTGAACTAAATCATTTATCACACATTAATTCAATGTATTTGTTTTATCCATAGCTTTTTAAGCTTCTTAATTTATAAACTAAATTCCATCATAGTTTCTTAAAGTCTTATTAATGTGATAAAACAATCAAATTAACCTTGGTTCATTCCTTCAACATGTTTGAATATGAAGACCATGCTTTGTTTTTCTTGGCAAAATTCTTGCTTGCAAAAGCAAATCTTTAGTGTGTTAGCTTCTTATTAGTGTACTTATTTTTTCATGGCTACTTGTGGTTTTGAACTACAATAATAATACAACACATCAACTCAAAACTAGGTGCTTATGGTTGGGACCATCAAATAAAAAAGGAGTTCAAAATATAAATTAATAAAATAGTCGAAAAATATAGGAGGAAAATGTTGAACATTTCACACATTTTAAATCTTTAGGTCCTCTTAGTGATATTCTTAGTTGTGTTGATTAATGAGGTTGGTTAACACGTTCATCAAGCTCCATTTGCAAGTTAATGCTTTAGGCTTAATCTTTTGAATAATCCCTATGCAAATATTAAAAAATCACAACCAATCTTGTTTTCTTGCCCATGTAAAGATGTGCCCTCCATAATAAGTAGCATTGGCTTTTCCACAAGATTTTCAACCACAATGATGTTTTAAAAACAACCTCTTCTAAGGTCAACCCACATGTATAGAAATTACTTTTCTAGCCCACAGAAATTCTTTGAATGCTTTTCTTGTCCTACTTGTTTTTCAACTACTTTCACTTGCTTTTCAAGTCTTTTCACTTGTATAGAAAAACATTGTTGCCAAAAGCATTAAGTACCCCACATTAGACTTTACTCTATTATAGGTCTTGTATGGTTGAAAGAACTACTTGGATACCTATTTTTAGGTATTTTGTACAAATTACTTCCACTTACAATTGATAAAAAAAGTTTTTACTATGAATCATATAACTTATTGTAACTTAAATCAAACTTAGTCAATTGGTTTTGTTAAGTATTTTTGCAACTTTGGTTTGCTTTGAGGGGTACGTTGTTGTAAACTAATGGCTTTTGAATGAATTGTCACCCATGAAATTTATTTTCTTGGTACCTTCTCATAATTGATGAAGACCTCTTTTTAGAAAGAAGATCTTGGGAGGCTCCATAATCAATATACCATGTCTCATTGTCTAAGACATTTGAAATGAAGTTACAATGAAAGCCTATTCTTTTTGCACAACAACATGAACTATTTAATGTATAGCAACCTACTTCTTGAGCCTAATAACTTTTTTTTCACAACATCTAGCCTAGTGTCCATGCTTCTTGCAATAATTGTGCAAGTCCGTCCTCTTGTGCTTTCTTTTTTCTTCTATGGATTGTGTTTCAAGAGTTGGAATGTTGAACTTCTTATGTTTGGTAATGAAGGTCGTCCCATCTTCTCCAACACCTCTTGCTCCCTTCTTCCTTAATTCTTCATGGAGAAGTTGTGTTGTAAGAAACTCCAAGGTGAGCTCATTTGCCTTTGACTCCAAAGCAATAACCAAATTATCATAAGACTTTGACAATTTACATAAGTGGACCATAATCATGTCACCTTTTTAAACCTTTGCTTCAACATCTTTAAGTTATTCTCATGGACTTATTTGATTGATATTCTTCAACATGTTGTCATTGAGACTCACCTAAATGGTGAATAGTTAATGTCCAAAAAATAATTTGTTTGTTAACCCTTTTGTTTATGTTAGAGATGCAACAAGCAATCTCAAATCCCATTTGTTGTGAAGGTAGAAATGACATTGGGAATTTATGAATCTTGCAAGTGGAAAACAATCAAAGATCAAACTTTTCTATCTTCCCAATTCTCCCATTTTAGGCTCTTTCAAGTTTGTTCAAAACACAATACTTGAAAGCTCTTTTTATTCTAGAAACATTTGCATCTTGAACTTCTAGATATAATACCAAATCTAGAGACAATTGATGTAAACCCTTGTGTTGTCCTCACCTAATCTAAAGAAATTGATGCAAACCCTTGTGGGCCCATAACATGTTGAGAGGACACTCCTCGACAAAAGGTCAAATGCAAATGCAAGGGACTACTATATTGAACTAAGTAAGAAATTAGAGCAATTGTCAATGAAGTTTGGTAGGGTTTCATCAATTGTCTTTACACACACAATGAGAGCTGAACTAGAATGAAATAAGAATAATTATCTTTATACATGCAAAGAGAGCTGATATTGTACTGTTTTTTATGCAAAAAATCAAGAGATGATTTTCATTGCAAAAGCAAGCTTCCGATGTCATCTTGAAACTTGAATGCAAAACCGATCTCTCTCTCTCTCTCTCCCCCAACCAACTCTCAATTCTTGTAAGGAAATCTCCAAAGGAAATTTCTTTGAGAAAATTTCCAGATTCCCGCCTGCAGCGTATCAGATATTAGATCTCCCTGATTGCGATTCGGATATTCTTCAATTGAGAGGAAAAACACAAAAGACCTTCTGAGGAGCTGGTTTTTTGCAGCAAGAGCTCCGCTCGTCCCTCCGCAGACGACGACGGGGACTATGGCGGAAGGAAGCTGAATTCCCAGGTCCCATTCGAGATCATTCATCTACGTGTATGTCCAGCGTGGCAAAATTATGAGATCCTGAGCCAACTGTACAGCATCTCGATTGGGTCGTCAGTCGTCACCTGCCCAGCGAGAGGAGGAAGACGAAGACGAAGAAGGGGAGCAAAACGGAATCCCACAACGCACGAGAGAAACAGCGAGGGATCGGGACAGCAGCGACAGAAGATTTAGTACCCGATCCGGCAAGATCTGCGTAGGAAGGGAAGAGTTGTTGAGCATAGCAGTTTTTGCGGTTTTTCCTGTTTTCTTTTTGTTACATTTGATTAAGTAGACGATTTGGTTTCAGATTGTGTGAAAAAGAGTAGGGGAGAGAGGAAAAATGCTGTCGAGGCAAGGAGTCAGATCAGGGCTTCGAGCGTGGTGTGCCGCCGCCACGGCTCGGCCCCTGCTTGCGCGAGGCTTTGCTGATGCCGCATCGGAGAAGAAAGAGAAAGTTTTCGGAGAGGCTCAGGTGACTGACAAATTCAAAGAAGACTGGAAGAAGATTGCGCCTAATTTCGACATTCCTAAGTTTCCTAGCAACTTCATGGAAGCGCGACCTCCTGTGCCGCCTACCATCCCCGCCAAGCTCACTGTCAACTTTGTGCTCCCTTCGCAGTACGAGATTCAAGCCAAGGAGGTAACCTCTTGAGCTTTGAGAAATCTAGGGTTTGGTTGTTGCAGTCCTCCTTGAGGTTGCTGATGGTGTGTGACATAGAGCTAGGGGTTCTTCCTTGTAATCATGCTTGTCAAGGGGAGGGCTGAATCTTTTCAGTTTGATCCTGGCAGGAATGCCGCATTCTCCATGCTATTTCTTTATGGAAGGTTTTTTGGCACTATGTGCAGCTGGTAGATGGTGATTTGAAGCTCCAAAGGGAGAATAGAAAGAAATTCCAAATGCTAAGTTGCATGCTTTCTTTCTTGGAGTATCCTTAACTGTGACGGATAGATGGCAATTCCAAGCTTGAAGTTCTCTGCCACTATGAGCAGTTGGTAGATGCTGATTTGAAGCTCAAAGGAAGAGTAGAAAGAAATTCCGAAAGCTAAGTTTCAGGTTTTATTTCTTGGAGTATCCTTATCTGTGATGGATAGATGACAATTCTGAGCTTGACGAAATAGTAGTAGATATGTTTTCTGTAGCAAAAACTAAGTTAGAGTATTGATGCTTGCAGGTAGACTATGTGATAGTGCCAGCCACTTCAGGGCAGATGGGAGTGCTACCTGGTCATGTCCCAACGATTGCAGAACTGAAGCCTGGCATTCTCTCAGTCCATGATGGCACAGAAGTGAAGCAGTATTTTGTGAGCAGTGGATTTGCATTTGTGCATGCAAACTCAGTGACTGACATCATTGCAATTGAGGCTGTTCCTCTTGATAGGTTTGATCCTGATGAGGTCCGTAAAGGAGTTCAAGAGTACACCCAGAAATTGAATTCTGCAAAAGATGATCTTGAGAAAGCTGAGGCAGAAATTGGAGTTCAAGTCCACAGTGCTTTACAGTCTGCATTGGGAATATCCTAAACGTGAGAAATTGATTCAAGGTATATGCAGTCTTTTGCTTCATGCAATGCACGAATGCTGTTTGTACTCTGGTGAACCAACTTCAAAAGAAATTGCTCTTCATCTCTGTTATGAAGCAAAAACTGTTAGTCTCTTTACAGATGGAAGTGATTTGTTTCAGAAAATACTTTGCTGATGAGACAAGGAATTGAATTGGTTTCTTCATTCTCAGCTGCCACACTCTCACATTCCCTTCATCTTTTGTCAATTCTATAGCACAAGGGGCTTGGCTAAGGCACACAGGAGATGCTTATGTTGTTTCTCAATGGTGTTTTCCATCAAACATACATGTCTTCTGAAATACCTGTAAACAAAATTGCTCGCTTTCCCATTGCAAGTCCTGCTGTGGTGCTGCCACTAATTTTCTTCTTTCCCCAAATTCTGAACTACATCCAAGTGTGGCACCTGTTCTGTTGTCGTTGGCAGATGACATTCAAGGAGAAAGATTTCAAAAGCTCTCAAATAATGAGAGTGGGTGATCTGCAGTCACTAAGATGATCAACACTATTTATTTCCTGGAAGAGCATGACTTTCATTTGTTTTCTTTTAGAGAGTAGCACACTTCATGACTTTTGCGTGAGAAGTAGGTAAGTATCAATGTAACAGCAGCACTGATTTTCAGATGAAGACATTTTGTTAAATCTTTTTTTTGGTAGGACATTTTTGGACTTGGAACACAAGGGCAAGGACAAATATATTTAGTTGACCAACACAAAGTTTCAAAAACAAAGGATGATGGATTTTGTTGAAAATTCCAGAGTTTCAATCCAGGTTGCACGTAGCTTGAAGAAAATCTTTTATTATGAGCAAGGTTTGATCAGCTCACAAATGAAGGTCACATTCTTGAGCCAAAGGTTGAGAGCAGATTTGAATGCTGTTTGATCTTGAGTGAAAACATTTCTGTGGAAATTCCAATAGAAAGTCAGGTATATTAGACAGTCAACATCTCAAATACATAGAAGAGTCTGTGATGTAGCACTGAGTTCTACTGAGACCCTTGTTTGCATCAAGGGCCCTAGAACCCATATTGTTGCAAGAGACATAAAGCACACCACTTAGAGAGTAGTCCAATAGTAGCAGCATTTTACAGGACAGTTTTTGCTTTGAACATCAGTGCAGTCAAGCTCAAGAATTAAATGTTTCTTTCCGTGAAACACAGAACCAAGGAGGCAAGAGGGGGTGGGGGGGAAATACCATATGGTTCTTTGGACTCTACAGCAAGCCTCTGCAAACTTCACTGACTGACAGCCAGAAACTAATCTTCTAAATACCTTATTTGCTGAACCTGGCTATAGATGACAGACGAATGACTAGACTCTGTTACCCTAAAAAGAATTGTGAGTTAGTGTGAAAAATCAATGAGAAACAGATACTATCTGGCATGGGCTTTAGTGGGATACAAATTTAAGTGAGGAGGTGATGATATGCTCCCAGGAGGAGAAGATTCTGGACTCTCCAAAAGCTCAATGGGCGATGACAAGTGACACAAAAAGCTCCCTTGCAAGTGTCCGTTGCCCCCTGCACTCGGGTCTGTCCATTACATCATGACCACAATCAGTAACAAGAGTATGAAAAGCATTGATATCTTCCCAATAAAGGCACTTCTGGCATAAGCAAAGGAGCCAATGCATCTTTCTCAACAGCAAAGGCCACTCTCACTGTAAACTCACCAAATAATGTCTTGATTGATGGCCTCTTTGGCTTTCCTTTCTTCCTTAGCTCAGCTGTTGAAAATGACATAGCTGTGAGTTAAATACCACCCTTACTTCCCTGTCCTGAGCAAGGATAAGAAGATGATCGGAAAAGGAGTGGAAACATTCTGCATGCAAAGTTGTGAAATACTGTGTAGGATGGAAGGCAGTTCAACAACTGAAAAGAGAAACTTACCAACACCAGGGACCTGAGAATCTGGAACAATCTCAAAATTCTTGTATGTGTACCCCACAAAGTTCACATCTTTGGATGACAGCATCTGGAAAAGTCAAGGGAACCATTAAGATTGGACATAGAAGAATCTCTTCAAATGCTGTTTTAGTTGTCTCCAAGCTCGTGTTCATAGGGCACTACTGGTGTATCATGGTACTCTTCAGGATTCCAGAACACTTCTTAGGCCTACAAAGAAAATTGATTCAAGAATAGCCAGGTAACTAGATGTAACTGCTCAAACTAAGTAGTGAGAAAACCCTCACACCTTTCTCCAAGGACCTGCTCTTGATGATGGCAGTGTTTGCGGCCCACTCTGTGCAACAACAGAACACAAGATCAGGTAACTACTGATTTTATGCTATTTCAGCAGGTGTACATTTATGGAGTCAGACAAGGCACTCCACAATTATTAGGCTACCAACCCAAACTGTAGTATAAGTACACTGATGAGCTGCTGACTTTTTGTTGCAATAATGGACCTCTGAGCACCACTTGAGATATCATGGTAACTTCATTTACGATGCACTGTAACCCAAAACCTACTTCAGGTGTAGAACAAGATCTCTAAATCAATCTGTTTGGATGAGGACATTCCTAGATCAAATATCCATCTGAACAAGCACAAAGGGAGGGTTAGTGAATCAAACCTCTTCAAATTTTTCAAAGTTCTGGGTATCCAGCTCACATGTCACCTCAGGCTTGAATGCAGCCTCCATTTGATACAACTGCTCCCATTGCATTCCTTTGAACCATGCGTGAGCCTGAGTTCATGCAAACACATGAAGCGAATGTCAGACGATCTCATGAACTTTAGACATGAGTTGCAGTACAATCATCAAACAAGACAAATTCTGACAACAAGTTAGGTGAGTGAGGTAGAAGCAGCAATACCTTCATCTCAGCAACACCTCTGGTGCCAAGGCGGTGCTCAACATCACACAGTAATCCACTGATAAATTCTTTGGCCTCCTCTGTCAACTTTGCTTCCTCTGGGAATTTCAGATGTGTCCTCCAGTTGACAATCTACAAACCAAGCATATGTGCCTATCAATTGCAAAGAGAAGCAGAGACTACAGGAATTAAAGAATAGTTACAACCTATTGGTCTGAGAGAATATGATTGTAGCACTGGAAATGTATGAGTCCATATTTAGGGGTTCCTTCACAAATGACAGCTGCTCACCTTTCGGCATGTTGACATTGGCTCATCTGAGTAGAAAGGTGGGTACCCAACCAGCATCTCATACAAAATTGCTCCCAAGGACCACCTGCAGTGGTTATCCCTTAGTCCCATTGATAGAAGCTTGGATCCAATTGAAGACTGTGATGCTTCAAAAATTACCAGAGATGATAAAAGCTAAGACAACCTCAGAGAATGACATCAAGCTCTTACCAGTCACATTCCATCCCATAGCCCTTCTTTAGCAGCACTTCCGGTGCAATATAATCAGGTGTTCCAACAGTAGAGTAAGCCTGCATGCAGAATGTGCATGTTACAGTTGGTTCCACACAGATAGTATCACACTGTCAAAAGCTTGTGAGCTTGATATTATTTTGCTGCATGTGTTGGTTACTACTTTGCTTTCCCTCATGTAGTCAAAACCCAAGTATTGACAGTGTTCCCAGAAGATTTGTGAAACTGAAGCCACCCTCGTAGTCAAAACCCCATGCACCACAGGTATTCACAGAACACTAGTATCCCCCACAAAATTTGTGAAACTGAAGCCAAAACAGAGAAAGAATTGACTATTTGATAGGAATGGAGCACTATTAAACTGACCAGCATCCGCCTGTTACGTTGCCAATGCAGAAGTTGCTCCTGTTGAGTGCGTTTAGGAGTAGGGGAAGGGGCTGACATGTATTGACCAATTGATTTATGCATGTCCTTTGAATTGTCATGACCAGAGACATTCTCATGCAAAGCCGGCAGATTGCTGCAGTCTAGAGGTTTACAAAGGCCAAAATCTGATAGCTTCATGTGCCCATGTTTATCCAGCAGCAAGTTGTCAGGTTTTATGTCCCTGCAAAAGATGATCAAAGGTATTATATCCCTGCTCATGATCAAATCCTGAAGTCACACTATCATATCTTTCCTCCGACCCACAACATGAAAATATTTCCATACCTACCAGGAATTTCTCAATATGTGTGACTTAATGCAACATAAAAACAATTTGGAGATTGCCCTAAAATAAGGGACTGCATATTTCAGATGGGACCAAAAAACCAGAAACCAGAAACCAATGGCAATCATAAAAAATAGGAAACCCCACCTTAAAAAGAAAGAGAAAACCAGAAAATACCTCAAGAAACAAGACAAACAGAGAAAGGGAGCAAGGCCAGCAAAGAAGAGCCCCAATAAAAAATGAAAAAAGAAAACAAAGAGACTAGAGGACATTGAGATGAACTTTAGAAAACACAGACCACTAAACAGAAAAAATGAGCGGTTTGAACAATCCCATTGGTCATATACATATTTAGGGACCTTCAACTGCCACATCTATGGCGTTGATGACCTACCATAACATCCCCTCTGACTTCATCAATTCCCAGCAATTGGTGTAGGTTAATGTCAAAAAACTAACCAATATACTGAGTTTCTGTCAAAATATCAGCAGTAACAGGAAAACTCAGTCATGGTGCTTGCTAGCTCAAGAAGAAGAAAGAGAAAAAAAAAGACCTCAAGAAACATGACAAATAGAGAGAGGGAGAAAGGCCGGAAAAGAAAAACCCTGACAAAAAATGAAAAAGGAAAGAAAATACAGGGAAGAGAGGAGGAGGACATTGAGATGAACTTTAGAGGAAGAACTCAGCTTAGAAAGTCAGGACATAAAGTATGCACAGGTTAGGGTACAAAGACAAGGAGTTAATTGCAGAGGATGCCTCACCTGTGAATGTAATTATGCTTATGAATGGATTCAATGGCAAGGACAGCCTGCCCTACATAGAATCTTGCCTCATCTTCAGTAAGAGTATCCTTGCGCATGAGGAGTGTCATCATATCACCACCAGGTAGATATTCCATAATCAAGTATAAATAATCTTCATCTTGGAATGAGCAATATAACTTCACAATGCAGTTACTGTCCACTTCTGCTAAGAGATTTCTTTCTGCCTTCACATGTTCAACCTGCCAAATTCCCAAAAAAAGCAAATCATACACATTTAGCCAAATAGGGAATGAGATGAGATGGACATAGCTATCACAATGCTATCCTTCACATACAAATCCAAGGGGAGAGAGAGCTACCTGGCCTCTGCGAAGCATCTCAGATTTCTTTAGCTTCTTCATTGCATAGACCTGACCAGTTTTTTTCTCTCTGCATAGCCGTACCTGCAGGAATGACATCAATCCTCACCAGTAAAGAAGATCTCCAACATAAATGGGTAAGGACTGAATGCCAGGCCAGGGAACAGTTTTGCAAAGTTACTGATTCTTTGTTATAGACCACAAAGGATTCTTGATTGTGTGTATGTGTGTGTAGCAATAAGCTCCACACCAACATTTTTTGTGGCCTAGAACTTCCAAGCAAGATCCACATACATGCCTGTAGTTGCATTTTAGCACTGTGAAACTCCAAATCAGGAATTCAGAAATAGAGGACAGTAACCTCTCCGAATGCTCCACGACCTATAATTGTGAGCAGCTCAAAGTCATCAACACCGGTTTTATGCCGTTGCAACCGCATGTATTCTGTCTCCTTTCGTTCAAGGTCCTTCAACATACTGTTTTGCTCTTCCTCTGTCACATCAGCATCAGCCAACTTCCGCTCCAGTGACCATCGACTGCAACAAAATCATGGCTATACACACATTAAGCTCCATTCATCTCCCCTCATCAGCACCATGAAAACTGCTGTCAAGTGAGCTGATTGTAAAAAACAGAGAACTCAGTCTGTTTCTCTCCACTGTTTTGCAGGTCTGGAAGGAATGGCTTCGGAATGTGCAAACAATCCTCAACAAGTCTGTCAAAGAAACAGCATACAAGAGGAAAAACCACTCTCTCTTCCTGTACAGACCTATTCCTTGACCTCAAGACCGTTCCTCCTCACACCTATCTGTCTGGCCATTTCTGGCATAGCCAAGTTGCAGCCACAAACAAACGAGAAGGGATTAAAAACACTCTGACGTCTTTGCACAATTCTACATCAGAAGAAACTCCTTCAGAAAGGACTTGTCCTGCACTGCAAGAAGAACAGATTAGGCCTAGAAGCTCAATGTGGCGGCATCTTTTGCAAAATATGTGCAGAATAAAGTCCGTCTTCAGTGGAGCACACTTTCTTCTACAATGCTGGCAGGAGAGGACAGAATTTTCCGACTGTTGTTGATTCGGTGCCAGAAATCACAAGCAAAACTTATTCAAAGGTTGCTGTCCAGAGCTGATGAAATCATGTTTCCTGAACTTCTTCATTGCACAGCTTTTCCTGTCGGAACCAGTAGTCCAGAAGAGAATAGCGAAACAGGAGAGAGAGAGAGAGAGCGCTTTGCGTACCGTTCTTTCCGCTCTTGCAGGTTTTTCATTTGAGATTTGTAGTGATTCTCAATGTACTGTTTTGCAGCCGCGACTTTCTGTCGAGTGATACTGGAGGCGAGGTCGTCCGCTAAAGCTGGGGGGGGAACACCTTTGGAAGACGCTGCTGCTTCCCTGCTACTAGTACTTTCGGAGCTATCCTTCTGCTTCTGCTTAACCAAGAAACTCTTCAGTCTAGGCCGGAAGCGACTGAACCAGCTTTTCCTCTGCTCCATTTGGCCGCCACCTCTGCCTCCCCTCCTCCTCCTCCTACTCCTCCTCCTCTTTCGTCCACTTCTGACGATACTCGCATACTCTCAAGTTCGCAAAAACAGTCTCCATTTCCACATCAAGCTCTCCATAATCCACAGCACGATGCAGTCCATCTTGCAAAGCTCCTTGAGTAGTATTAGCCACTAAACAAGAAAGAACAATATTGCCATGACTCAAACCCGTAAAAAAGAAAACAGTGGCCACTCTTTGCAGACAATAATAATAGCTCAAAACCAAGAGCTCGCGAGCGACATTGTTGTGAGTAAAATGCGAGCAAAAGCTAAAAACAAGACGACGAAGACGAAGAAGAAGAATCGGCCTCGACAACAGCGCGAGCAGCTCTCTCCCTCTCTAGTCCGCGCGCAGTAGTGCATTGCGTTGCGCCTTCGTCGTCCGGCACCGGACCCCCCAAACTCTCCGTTCGTCCGGCGTTTCCTAGCGGTCCCCTATTTGCCGTCGATCGCCGTCGGTGACGCCAAACTGCCCGGGAATTTTTCTTTCGCAGTTTTGAAGCCAAAAATGTTTTTTTTCAAAAAAAGAAAAAAAGAGGTAAATAGAGCCCACCCTTGTTTTTATTTTTTTTTTTTTTTTTTTTTGTTTTTCTTTTTCGGAGAAGATATAAACCCAAATTATGGGAAAGGATTTTTTGTGATTCTCTTATTTTAGTTTTAAAAAAAAAATTCCTGGGATTTCAGTTGTGCATGTTGTAGTGACGTAAGACCTAGCGACCCAATATTTTACTACTGAAGTACCTACCTAGCTTGGTTATGCACTAATTAATTATTTTTTGGAATTGTCAAAAATTCTGAGAAATATGTGCCTGCAATGCCAAAAAACTGAATGAAGCAGAATTTGACCTCCGAGAATTGCTAGGGCCTTTAAATTAAATTTATTTCTTGAATCTTTTTGGATCTTTTTTTTTTGATCTCATCCATTGAAAATTCTCAAGTCTTTAGGTTTGGTAAGACCCTCCATCAATTGATTGAGGGCATTATCTGCTTAGTGGGGAATCGGTTTTCATTCTCGTAGCTTGTGCTTGGCTCCTGCCTTGTGGGCCCTTCTTCTGGTAATGCCCTTGGCCTCGGTACACCAGATGACTCGAGTTCTCATTAGTTGCATGGAAATTCTATTCCTAAAATTGGCTGCCACTATTTTTCGTGTGCACCGATAGCACTTCTTAAAAACACCTTACCTAATAGGCTTGTAACAAACAATCCTTAGGGGATTGGTTTTGAATTAACTATCTTTAACCATGTCTCCACAGGCACATAGTTGGTTGCTTTATTTTAAAGTTTTGGGATTAATTTTATCTTCTCATCTTTCACTTGTGAAATTAAAGAAAAAAACCTCAATGAACTGAAAATTTATAACTACCTATGTTGTTGAGAAGATGCATGTCCAATGCCCAATTGAGACTAGGTTTACCTCTTCTTGTCTGGCCCCTTCCCCCTTCCCAATTGTCTCTATTTGTGTGCAACCGTTTGTCTTTCCAATGTGAAGAACTGAAAATATTCATGTTTCCAATTCCAATACATGTACAAGAACTAAATAAATAACTCAATTCTAATTATCCTCACAACTACTTGTAGGGGTGGGTAGGTGGCCCCGAGTCTTTACCATTTGGCTACCTATTATCAACAACCTGTTGTTAGTTTTTCACCAAGACCTCTCTAAACATTCCCGGAGGCTTTCATTTTATAAAGTTTGGCAGGGTTTCATCATCTATGAAGCCTCTACTAGACTTCTGACCCAAATACAATACATGGAAACAAGCCTTTGGTTAACTTCCTTGGGTGTCATTGGGAATGACAAGTTCAGTTGCATTTTAAAGTTTCTAAAATATTGCAATATTCTAATATGTATGCAATTTCTTATTGCAATATTTTAGAAAACTTCTTCCACACTCGGTTTCTTTAATTGTTAGGTGCATAACAATCTGTAGAAGGATGGTTTTTTTTAAATATGTTTTTTGACTTTCACATAATTGTCAATTTTGTTACAACACCATATGTTCAACTTCAAGGTTTTCACCTATCAATGATTTGGACCCTTTTATTTTCAAATAGTTAAGTAGGTTTATATCCCATTAGCATGTTAATTACCAAATAAGACCATGGTAATGCCCAATTAATTTGTTTCCAATAGCACATAGTGACACATTGACAATTTAAATTATAGAATTGATACACGAGAATTAAATGTGTTTTCTTTATATTTATATATAACCGTGACCAAATTGACACAAATTAAAAATTTTCATGAATTGTAAAATTATGTCCATTTCAACCTCATATTGGAACATTGATTTGTAGAGATTGAAATTGCACACACATACACACCACCAGCAATGCACCCAGAAGGACCATTTGCTATATAAATAGCCCATATAAAGAACCCTCTCATAATGTTTTAATTAATAAAACATCATTCCATACTTACTTCTTTAGAACATGGGTCAAAGGTTACTAATTATTACTAAACCCGTCCCCAAATTTTTCTTTTAAAAGTAAAAAAAATCCCAAATCCCAATTCTACTTTGTTTTGGTGACTTGAAGTTGTAGGGTTACCCACAAATATCTCTTATTTAATTAATTAATTTGGTTTGGAAAGGGGAGGGGAGGGGAGGGGAGGGGAGGGGACCTCAGTTAGCGAAAGTTTTTGCGCTGCCGTCGCCGAAGACGGCGCTGGATTACGTAGTCTGTCGGTTCCCGACTACCGCCGTTGCCGGGTCCCTCCCTACCCCCCCTCTCCCCCCAAAGCCTCACAAAATAAAAAATAAAAACGAAAAATAGAAGGGGAAAAAACAAAAGGGAGGAAAAGGGTTGAATTTATGGCACGCTTGTCGCTTGTGTTTTGGAAACAAGCAATGGTATTTATGTGGGCCAACGTCGTATTAGTTGTAAAGCTATCAATTCCATAAATGGGGGATTGGGGGGGGGGGGGGGGGGGAGACTTCCCCCACCCCCCTGGTCGCGGGCCCCCACAACACAAAAACCCAGGGGGCGGG
>Ga0116231_10009544_pt1 | contig 16287 bp, 4 predicted proteins | sample S1TSphgellanicum_2_FD_89695 | JGI IMG/M metagenome (GOLD analysis project Ga0116231, IMG submission 89695) | Host-associated microbial communities from peat moss isolated from Minnesota, USA - S1T2_Fd - Sphagnum magellanicum MG | ecosystem: Host-associated > Plants > Peat moss > Unclassified...
AAAAAAAAAAGGCCGGGAAAATTAACTAAAACAAAAAACAAAAACTAACAAAAAAAAAAGGGTCCAGGCAATTTAAAAAAAAAAAAAAAAAAAACCCAAAAAAAAAAAAAAAAAAAGTCCAGGTAGTGCCCGGAAACTGCCCGGACAGACGGACAAATAGACATGTAACTTTAATATATAAGATGGACATGTCCATTAATAAAAAAAGACCAATTAGTCAACTTGAACTATTTAAAAAATCACTTATTCTAATAGTGTCCTTCCCATTAACATGTCATTATCTACTAGTCAAATGGATTACTAATACATGATTATAACTTTTTACACATGGGATTTGAAATAATATCTTATGATATAGTTGTTTAGGACATTTAGCCATTGATTTCTTAGTTTCTAAAGACAAAAAAAATTCTAGTGTACATAAATAAGTTAAATAAGTAGGTTAGGAAACCCAATTAGAGCTTATATAGCCTTAAACAACCCCTATGTAACCTTTATGTGGCCCACTAAGTAACCCTTAGGAGTCAAACCACACTATAATGAACCACATCCACTCCTTTAAACCTTTGTTGTTGATTGATTTATATCAAAATATTCTTAGAATATTTTTAATACATCTTTTAAGCAAAATCTTCAAAAAAAAATTTATACATTATGTTAATGTTCATATTTTTAAAATTCCAAAAAAATTTATTTTCAAATATTTTCAAATTGTGTGTTGAGTGTTTTTACTATCTAAAAGCATGGGTTACAATTATTTTTAAAACATTTTGGGGTTTTCTTATTCATTAGATTAATTCCAATTTTTTGGAATATGTATACAAATATATTGAAAGTCATATTGTATTAAGAATATTCTATTTGTAGTTTTTTTCTTAAAATGTTAGATTAACAAAATTATGTAGTGGTTACAACTATTTTGGTGCATGTTAAAAAAAATTGCACCCCTAAATAACCTTACATAAGCCCTATGTAACCTAAGTAACCCTCAGATAGGCCTTTAGTAAGCCCAACAGGTAGCCCCTATGTAACCAAGTGTAAGCAAGCAAACTATGGTGAACAAAAAATGTTGTTAAAAATATAGCTTTTCAAAAGTGTGTATGTTTGAAGTTTCACCAAACCAATATTAAAAGGTTTTTAATAGATTGTACTCATAATAAGAAAGTTTAATACCCAAAAAGTAACATGTTCAAAAACTTTATATTTTGTGATTGATATTAAACAATTAAAAAGTATATATGTGAGAATATGTTTAAGCTTTTCGATCAATCCCTTTTCACATATTTTCAATATTTTAAATTGTAGTTCAACTTAATGAGAAAGGGGAATTTTCATAAATATTTTATTCTAGGGAATAAATAATGAATTCATAAAATATTTATAATTTATGAAATATAATAATAATAATAATTTTTTATCTAAAAAATTGGGATGTGCTAAAATTATGAACCTAACTGGTTTCGGTGTTTTATTCAGATATTGTTTAAGAATTATTTTTTAAGTTCAAAAGGCGGTCAGCTGCTGGTTCCACTTTTGGTTTTGCCAGTTCTGCTTTGCAACAAGCCCTGGTAGAATCCATTACCACCCAATTCCAGATGCTATCTCAGTGTGCTGGGCTCCCTTTGTGGTCCTAGGTGGAACAGGCCATCACCACACCCCTTTTATTAGTACAATTCAATGTACACACATAAATGGTCTACAGCAACCAATTTTGAAATTTTGGCCATCACCAAATTAATAAATTTTTATGGCTTTAATGGGTCTAAATACCTAATTTTTAATCTTAAGATGCAACAAATTAGGTTACATCCTAAGTCTTCAAAAATGAGGTACAAAATTATGTCTATGGGTTCAAGGACAATGAATTTTTTTGATAACTATAAAGTTAGGTACATTGAACTCTTTTGTATTAGTCAGAGTTGATAAGGCATGTTAAGGGCCCATGTGCATGTTGACAATTTGTGAGTGTGAGAGAAAAGAGCAAATAGGACCAAGGGAATACTTGTTGCTCAAACCCATTGTCCTTACATTGGAAAGAAGTCATGAAGGTTAATTTTCCTTAGGAGTGCCAAATAGGGATGTCATACCTCCAAACTCCGAACATGAAGAACAAAATTGAGAGCAATTGCACATTCCCATTAAAAAAAAAAAAATTAGCACAAACCCCCCATTGGAATTTGTCCACCCCACTTTTGGCTTTCCCTTAATTTTCATTAAAAAAATGGGAAAGACACCTCTCAACTCCAAGTCATGGAGCACACCACTTCATTTGTATATGACCCTACACACATAGTACAATACCTTGGGTTTCTTCCAACTTGCAATTTGTATTGTTCAATGTTCCAATTTTTCCAAAATAAGTTCAAGCTAAAGTCAGAATAAATCATGCATATGTTAACAACATGTTGCACATTCTACAATAAGGGTGCTCTTGTATATAACAACCCATAATCTCCCCACCCCCATAATGGAACCTATGTATATCCCCTTTTTACACGGGCAAAACCAAATTTTTAAATTGAAGATTCAGGTGACTATAATGGCAGCTTTTGTTAGGTATTTGTTGTAGGACATTAGTTTTTTAATAGTTTGTTATTTATGGATGGAACCCAATTCAATGTGAATGGGGTTTTATAGTGGAAGTTACATACAGTAGCTTACCAAGACCAGTTGTACTGGGCGTACATAAAGGGCCTTTCTTTCTGGGGCTACTTGGATAAAAATCTAATGTAGGGCTCCAAATGTCCTATTTCCAAAGCTCTCATGCACATAGTGACAATCTGTGTCTGGGACCTACTGGAACATGCTGATGGTTTCTGAGTGCAAAAGTAAGAGGTCCACTTAAGTTGCCACACTAGCTTAGATGGGCTCTTCATCCTTTTAGGGCTACTACTTTGAATTTGGAAGTAGTCCATTTATGGACAGTTGTTCATCCAAGTTTCACAACCATCCATCAAGGTTTGACCTCAGTGTACTACCTATTACCCACTCACCCACCCACCAACTAACCCACCTGCATGGTTTGGAGTAACCTCTGGTTGACCACCCTAATATGGCCAACACGTAGCATGTATAGCCTTGTTGAGAATTGAACCTCCTATATACCATTTCCAAAAATGGCCCATTAAAACACTTCTGTTGGAGTCTTTCATGTTGAGAAAGGCAGCCTGGGGAGAAGGAATCACAACTTCTACATCAAAAAATGGTTGTCCTATCTAATTCTTGGTTTTGGGAAGAAAAAAAATTTTAACCTCAAGTTTTAGTTTTGGTCAGTTCTTTAAATTTGGTCAGAAAATATTGAAAGTCAATTTTTAAAAAAACCTTTAGTGAGGTTCTAAGTAATTTTACCTACCTTACCCTAAGGTCAGTTTCATCATTAAATAATCCTCAAAACAGTGAAATGAAAATTTGTGAAAAATACAAAGTTGACATGTTGAAAATTATCATAATTATCATAGGCTACATTCTGAATAATTTCACTACTCATATCACAAAATTATAGTAGATGATGGAAATATATATAATCTCAAAATTTACAAATGAATTCATTTTTCGAAAAAAAATGATTATTCATTTTGTCAATGTGGAAATTGACCCTAGGCTACAGTATTCAAATTCCTAGACCTCCTGTTTAGATATTTTAATTAGAAATAAACTACAAACCCTATTTTGGTTACCAAAAGGACTATGGTTCAGAAACTAAGTCTGGTTTCATTTACACTAGACAAAGGCCCATGATCTGAAACGGTGCGGTAGTATGTTGTATGGCCAATTGAAAGTGGCCATGTTGGTTGTCATGAAAAAGCATAACCAATAGGATGTTATGCTCTTTGGTTCCAACTGGATGTTGATTGCACAGTTTGGTTCCAAGCATGGCTACAACAACAAGAATGTAGAAACAAGATGTTGCTTGGTTCTAAATTTAACAAGAGGTTGTGGTGTGGTCACCTAGGAATGAATGTTTCAAGAATGGGAGTTAGTAATGGGAGTTAGCAATGGGAGTTAGCTCCATCATATGATGATAGAAGTAACAACCAGACATATGATGGGGAAATATAACACTGAAATACATTAGTTATCAATAAATGAAAACAATACCTCCAAATGACAAACCCCAATGCTAGTCAATGTTATTGGTGATGATTTTCAAAATTGCAACAATGGAACTTTCCAAGGTGCACTCCCTAGCACCTTTTCATGACTCGGATAAGAGGGAGAAAGTTTTCTAAGTCACTAACAAGTTGGCAAGCCTTGTTTGCAAATCTTAGTGCCTATCAAATAAGTAACATCACAAATTAAAGAATGGCATTAAGTTTAATTGGAGCCAAAATTAAGTTTGAACTCTCACAACCCAAATGCCTTGAAAGCAAAAACTATTCCTCCTTCAATTGTAATTTATAAATTTTATTGAGGAATACATTGAAAGGCATTTCTTAAAGCTACCAAAATGTCACAACCCTATGTTTGATTATAACCAAATTGTAGCAAGGAAATAATTTTTCGATATTGAAAGTAAGCCAAAGCTTGATAATGGATCCAAGCAAGTGCAAGTTCTGTTCAACATGAGGGCCCAATTAGACAAAATGGAAATGTTTGAAAATCAAAGGGAAGCACTTTAGAAGTTCTCAAAATTAATTAATTTGAAGGCCAAATCTTATTGAATGATAGCAAAAACTTCAAAATCATTTACAATTCAATGTTTTTTAGGGAGATAGTTTTGACATGAAAAATATGATTTCAACACATACAAAGGATTTTTGTGAAAAACATTGCCCTAATTTACCAAATTTTGAAAAATAATAATTATAAATTTCCACATTTCTACAACAATTTATAGTAGGTAGTGGCCAAAACGAAAAAGGATTCCTTTTTTTTTTTACTTTCATATTTAGTTTATAACCAAATTTGGCTAAATCTTGATGTGGATGATTGCCAATTTGGCTACATCATAAAGTTGAAATAGAAAACCTTGATAATAATGTGTCATCACATTCCCAAACCAAGGTCATTGTTCAACCTTTTAAATAATTTGAAAATTCACAAAAAAAATGTGTCTTCCACACTAGTCAAAATGCAATTTAGAGGGCCAATTTGTTTCATTATGCCCTTTACATAGGCTATGGAAAATCGGTTTCTTGTGTTCCACTTTTGAGAGTTAATATATATGATTCTAAAAGCACTACACATTCTGCTTTTTTGGAAGAGGATTGTGAAAGTTTTGAAAGTTTTGCCATTAATGTAATCCCCGTGGGGACCTACACATAGGTGTACTATAAAAGAATTGTGTTTTTTCTAACATGTAGGAAGTTTTGTAGTGATTTTTTTAGTATAAAGGTAGATGTAGGAGTAGTTAAAATAACTTGAGGATGGAACTATTAGTGTCATTTAGTCTATTGGGATTTTGAAAGGAATCATGGATCACCCCTAGAGGTGTCCCCTTGAAATCTAATTAGGAAAAGGATTAGATGACAAATCAAGGGAGAAATGGGGACATTTCAGCATTTTGGGAGGAATTGACATGTATGAGTGAAGAGGTCCAAAAGTACAATAACAGTAGTGTGAATCAATGACAAATAAAAATGTCTCGCATGAAGAAACTATTTTCCTATAGTAGAATTATTGTTTGTTATGCAATCTCATGCAATGATGTATTTTTGTTATACTAGTACGTAACCTGTGGCTATGCGACTCCAGCCACCCCGAACGTTCTGTTAAGCTCTACTGTCTGCACGATCATGTTACAACACCTCTGTGTAAACAACATTGCGAGTGTACACACCGGCAGGTGCATCTTCATGAGCATCCTCCCACCCATCTATAACCAGCAGTTTCACCCCCTCAGGGCACCCAATGCACGACATGGCCACATACAACTAGCCATGTGTAAATACAGGCTTGGGCAGAAAAATGTCGACCATCTTCAATGTCTGCCCTTGCGCCTTATTAGTGGTCATGCCAAATGCAGGGTGCACAAGGAACTGGCGACGACGCAGAGTGAAAGGCATTCGTTCTGTGTCTGAAGGTATGATGCTTAGCCATGGAATGAACACTTGTTGGTCCCCGTGCGCGTGCGAAGAGAGAGCATTGGATAAGGAAACCGCGCGTGCATGCGTACGTGCGTGTGTGTGTGTGAAATACTGCACTGTTTTTTTTGGCCTCTTGCCCAAATCCTAGGTGCTGCACGGATTCGCCTCTCACACAACCATCTAGGGCCACAAATCAACATGCTGTTGCTGCGGGCCGCCAGCAAGTCCAATGGGCGGGTGTCTGTGACGAACAAACAGACAGACAGACAGACACCACGTTTGCTTTAATATATAAGATTGTTTCTTGTAATTGTGTTTATATATGTTTTTAGTAAATGTAGTTTATTTTTCATTTTCATTTAATGTGCAATAATTTGATTTGTGTTAAATAGGTTTAAATATATAAAACTTGTTTTAATCAAATTGTTAAAGATTTTCCATTATATTTCCATTTTTTTTTAATTTGGTAGTTGTAGTACAGTTGAAACTTTGTTTGTTTATTCAATTTTTTATCAAGCTTCTCACCTTACTAGTTTTAAACCACCATGACCCATAGTTGGTAGAAACACACTATGTCATGGACCAAAAGTGACATTTCATAATCGCTTTTGAGAGTTCATTTTTTAAAAATTAAATAAACCAAATTATGGATTGGTTCAATTGTCAAAGTGGCTTAAGTGATGTTAAAGTTAACATTTATTCCATACTTAAGTTCATACCACCATATCTAGTTGTATTTATTTTTAACAAATTGATTAACATTTGGTCTTGAAAAATCAATTTAAATAGATATTGGAAATAGACTTTGGCAATTGGATATGCATGTGCATCCTATGGCAAAGTCCTTTTTGGTATTTGAGTTGATGATTTTCAAAACCAATCTTTAATGAAGGTGTTAAAAAAAGGTTTCAATTATGGTGGTATGAACTCATTTATGTAATTGTAAAAACGTAGATTATTATATTTATATTTATATTTATATTGCAAATATTAAAATGGATTTTGGCAAAATGATAAGTCCATATTAAAGTCCTCTAGGGTGGACCATTCATTATTTTCTTGCAATTTTATTTTCATTGTTGAAACACTTCATCTTGTTTTGTGATATCGAATAAACATTTAAAATTTTATGCAATAGTGACGAGAAAATTAAAATTGTCGCAGTCTTTTTTGTGTTATATAGTTTTCAAATACCCCAATCTATGTGAATTCAAATAGCTTAAGTTTGGTTTGGGCTAAAATTGCACTAAGCAATTTTGTGTAATTGAAGCGCCCATGAAGTGCATCATATTATCCTAATAATCATCTTAAGGTTCTTGCCCCTTGTTCCAATCATGGAAAGTTATGGAACACATCTCATGTTTTTAAATTTTCATTGGCATAAAATTGTAAATTATGATTGATACCACAAAGTGATAAGTCATGGGTGTGTCAAAAAATCCCAATCTTGGAATTGGACACTTTGTTTCTTACAATTTTAAAATCTCCACATGTATGCCAAAACATAACACCCATGAAAATGACATCCTAAGATCTGTCCCAATTTTAATCATGTCACATCATTTGATTATGCATAGTCAACAAGCATCCCTCCTCATCACATGATTAGGGCAGCTTCAAATTTTATCATATTGAACCCATTCGACCATAAACGAATAAAAATAATGAAAATCAAGTTCAAATAAATGAAAAAACTTGGAAATTCTTTCAAATATAGAATGACAAAAAATTTCAATTAAAGGGCATTGTGTCATATATTGACCTTGTTTGATTAATTACAAAATTACGTTAAAAACTCAAACAAGAATTTAATTGAAACATGTAAGGAAAACATATTTGGGCATTTCTAACAAACTCAAAATTGAAATCTAGGTGAAAGGATAATTCTCATATACATAAACACTATGAAAAATCATGTCTATTGACACCGCATTGCATTGGAACTAGAGCTCAAAAACAACTAATATACAATTACACTACAACTAAAGCATGAAAATATGTGTAATTAACAAATAAAATGTCACATTAGAAAATCAAGGATTTGTAATGTAATTGCAACTTAGTTGCAAATGGGGCATCTATATGTTGTAATATACACATCATACAAATAGACGTAATCAATCATGCTTGATTTTTTGACAAATTACACTTTGGTTGTGTGTGTCAACTACATTACAATTAATGTAAATGCAACACCAAATCAACAACAATAATCATTAACTAGTGTACGATGTGAACACATATGATCATGCCATGTGTACATGTTTTCACCCCCCATTAAATATGACATTAATAACTACTTGTCAACTTTGATTTCCATTGATACCATTAATTGTGGGAGTATATTACCATTATAAAAATATTATTTTTGCATTATTTTGTAACTTTAATTCAACTACTAATAAATTAATGCTTAAAAAAATCCATATTCGATCTTTGATATTTGATAATGATTTTTTTCGAATAACTTATTAATTAATATTTAATTTACTTAATTACTAGGAAATAATGAATTAAATTAAATAATTAATTTTTAATTTGAACTAATTAATCTAATTCAATTTATTTTTAGTTAACTAAATCAAATAATTAGTTATCAATTCATAATTTTAAATAATTAATTATTTGATAATTATCATTTGAAAAAATTATTTTATATTTTATATTTTTAATAATGAATTATTTTTCAATTATTCATTCACTACTGATTATTAATTAATATGTAATTTGTTTGATTATTATGAACTAATTACTTAAGTTCAATAATTAACTATCAAATAACCTAAATAATTAATTTTGGAAATCCAAATGATTCATTATCTTTTTTATTTGAATTTAGATTATTACATATCTAATAATGTGAACCATACCAACACAACTGTGTGCAGTAGTTTCAATTTTTAAGAGTTGCATCAAGGATATTCAAGTGTGGTAAAGTTATTAAAGGGTTTTAACAACTTCATGTAAGAATAAAAGATGATGAATACGCATGGTTGCGTGGGGGGGTTGTTTTCTTTTCCGAAATACAATATTGATGAATAAGGTGTTGGGTTAATTCCTTTCTTCAACAAAAGTTGATAACCATAGATTTAAGACTCAGTTGCATAATTAAGGGTGAGAAGTCTTTAGAGGGTTAGAGGTGCAAGTAAACACCAAAATTCGTGGTGCTCAACAAAACATTAATCTTGTTTTAGTATTTAATGAATAACAAGGATGTTGAGATTCATGAAGTAGTTGAAGAGGCATTAATGAAAGGTCCAATAAAAATAGAACAATCTTCAAGCCCATGGTTAACATTAACATTTCGCCATGATGATATTAAGTTAGTTTTTTAGAATAATCTTCAGGCACTAATGATGTGCTTGGAAAATTTCTATGATGTAATCCTAGTACACCCTTACTCAATCTTCACTTCTATCAGGTCCTTAAATAAAATCAAAATCAAATTTAGATTTTAGCATTTCTGCCTGAGTAGCCTCAAGTGAATTACAATTTAGTAAACAACTTAGAGGGGATAAATCACAACTATAGGAAATCCAAAATGCGACGAATGGTGCAAGCTAGGTATTCGGCTCGATGCTCCATGGAAAGGCGGTTAATTGGGCCTCATAGCCAACGATAATGGCCATCATCGAGAACCCAAGTTCAACAATGAAGACAAACATTGTCATTTTCATATTAACACTCTTCAAACCTTTTTGGCACAGCTCCACGAACAAGAACAAATTTTCGATAGATCGCTAAAACATGTGAATTAGAAGGTAATTAACAATCCCATGTTGAATGATCGGCTCGAGTGCGCACCACTTTTTCGAATGGTTCTTCATCATGCGACCGTTGGGAGACATTCACATCAAACAGTGTTTCTTCAAGTTTTTCCTCTTTTACGGGCGCAACTAGAGGATTCAAGGGCGTAACAACATCATCCGCCATGATTAAATTTTTGCATGTGCCAACAAAAACCAAAGGGGTGGTCGAAACAATTTGGTATTTGCATTCAGAGGAGGTCGATGCCTTTATTTAACAAATTAGGGTAGGCGTAATGTGTGACAACGATGGCGAAACCTCATGAAAACCCGGACATCCTAGTTTTAATGGATTCATCAAACCCTAATTTCAACGGTGGATATAAAAGTACATGGGGGTTCTTGTGGTGGAAATTTTAATTTTAATTTACTATGTACTACATAGTTAATTAGTACATGGTAAAGAATAACTAGGGGATATCAAAAGAGTAAATGGTACGCGAGAATGTTACTACTACCATTGAGTTGATTTAGTCAAATAGAAATTCAAGGATGTTTACTAATTACTACCGATAAATTATCCTAATAATTAGTTACTTGAAATAATTAGGATGAAAAAATAGGATGTGAAAGTCAAACGGATGGAATGGATAAGGATTGAGCTCAAGAAGCTCATCAAGATATCCAAGATAAGGAAAAGGATGAGTCCTCCGATTCCATTGGTCATAAGGATTATCATCCTATTTGATTGGAGGATGAAACCTTTTTAGTGTTTCATTGGGCATAAAAATTCTCATCCTAAATTTCATTTGAGGGCAAATCATTCTCGATTATCATTGGTTCTTGAAGGATGAGGAGGCCATGGATTGGAGGGAAAGATTTCCACAACTTCCATTGGACAAAGAGAGCAAGCTCAAGGAGGGGTCCTAAAAAGCTTGGAAGAAAGGAGTTTTTGGGGGGTCTTCTTCTTGTGTTATTTTTCTTGGAAAAAGGAGGAGAAGGATGATGAGTCTTAATAGATGGTGGAAAGAGGGAAAGTGGGTTGGATGTTTGGGGTATTTCAAAAGAATAGAAGTGAGTAGGGTAGTGTTGGGAGCTTGAAATTTTAGAGGAATTTCACAAACCCTCTCGAATTTGGTAACACAACTTCTTATTAGTTTGGGTGCAGAGCCTATAATTTGGTAGGTAGATGTGCCTTGTAATTAGCTTTCTAATGAACTAAAGCAAGATCAATTTAAATAACATATGCAATAGGAGTAATATTTTAAATGACTGGCGGTCTGCAGCCAAGTTGAATTTTCTACCTTCATAAAACCCTCTCAAGTTTAATAGCATAACTTCTTACTAGTTTGGGTGCAAAGCCTGCAATTTGGTAGGCAGATGTGCCTTGTAGTTAGCTTTCTTATGAACTAGGGCAAGCTTAATTTAGACAACATATGTGATAAGAGTAATATTTTAAACGACTAGTAGTTTGCAACCAAGTTGAGCTTGATGTTGAATCTTTAAAAGTTGGTTTGAATGGGTGACAATTTAACATAAAATTTTAAGATTTTGGAATGTTCGAGCTTGGAAGATATATTTATCAATTTTAAATCATAAATCATGCATAGGAAATAAACTATCTAGTTTCAACTACAAACGTAATTTAACATCTATAAATACACTTGTATTTTTTTCTTTCACCAATAGCATATGTACGTTCAAGTATAATCATCTCATAGAACCAGGAGTAGAGGGATAGAAAGTCGCCTCACAAATAACTAATTAATTAATTAATTGAATTAGATTGATTAATTCAAAAAAAAATTCAAATTAATATTTTGGATGATTAATTCACAATACAATTATCAAATAATTATTTATTAAATTGTACAATTTATAAAATTAAAAACAAACATGAAAAATGTAAGAGAAATGTTTTCAAATGTAACCCAATTTTCAACTAATGTGTAAGTAAATTATTTAACCCATATGTTTTGTCCATGAATTTCATCTCACAAATTAGATGAAGAAGGTTTCTTCTTTTGTGTTCACGTTAAAATATATGTGTTAGTTTGGGATGAATTCAAAAAAACTTAACCCTAAAAATAAATAAATAAATAAATAATTTACATGGCTACTCTTTAACTTACCTACCCTTTTGCCTTCCTACTTGCTTATCTAAGTAAGTAGGTATGTAATGTAAGTAGGTAGTTATGTAACTTAGGTATGTAGGTATGTTCTACCTACCTAATTTTACCTACCTAGATTGGTATGTAGGACCTACCTACCTACTTACTTATGCCTATGTATTAACTTACTTAATTATTTAAATAAAACATTTTAAATCTAAAAATTCAATTGATATGCCATGTGGCAACTTTTGATTACACCACATGTCACAAATTAAGACCATATAAAATGAACATAGTGGAAATCAATATTTCAAAAAATAATAATTTTCATTCAAAAATCCCCATAGTGCCACATGTCAAATTTTGATGGATCAACAAAAAATATTGTCAACATGATGTTACCATTGTAGTTGTAAACTACAATTACACAACAGCTATTCCTACATAATCATAATTGAATTGCATGAATTGCACATGTATATAACTTCACATATGGTGGGTTGCATCTATTGTAATTCATGCAATTTGTCAGATAACTTTCATGCTCATAGAAATATGCTAAGTTGCAATGAGTTACAAATGGTCATAGCATTTCAAAAAACCAATTCAAGGCCAATTGTAAATCACCCCATTTTCTCATAATGAAAATTGACATGTATTAGTTAGGAATAGTTAAATATTGAACATGAAGTAGATTAAAAAAAATCTTACATTGCAACTAGATGTTGCATGCAATTGTCCAAAGTTGTTTTTGCAACTACATTTGAATTGTGAATGGTTTTTGGTCACCTGTACAACTATGTTATGATTGTGAATATTTTCATCCTTTCAAGTTCATGATTTTTATGATTAATGTCGTACAAATATGAGAGCGTATATATTGTTAGCCATATTCATGACCATGGCATTTTAATTATTATGACATTAACACCTTTATACACATCCATGGAGGGGTCATTATGTGTTAACTTTTCCAAATACATGCATCAAAACAAAATTGGGGGTTATTCTATTAGGGAAAGTTAAATTTTCTCACCCTAGTATTATTATTTAATTATTTAATATCCACATATTTAAAGCACCTTCAACTTAATTTAGGTTTTAGGTTTGCATTGAATTTTGGCATCATATATTTGTTTGAATTTTTAATTGAAAGTGTGAAGATTGATGGAATAAAGTGATTGTGCATGAATAAAGAATCATCCTAAATGAAATGTTCTAATTTAGTTTTAAAAGTGTATATCAATAAACATTTCAATATTAAATCACACACTACTACAATTCATAGTTTTTTTGACTGGGTTTCCTACTACAAAATTACCCAAAATGACAAGTGTAAAAAAGACCACCTTGTCAATTTAAACTTGCAAGCCTAATGATTGGGTACTCAATTTAAACCTTGTTGTTTTGATTAACAAAATGATTGACTATTTGATTAATAGATAGTGGACCATTTGATTAAATCAAATTTATACTTAAAATGAAATCATTTTTTGGATTATTATTTTTTTAAATGGCAGGTAGGTAGGTAAGTAGGTAGGTAGGTAGTAAATAGGTCTATGTAAGTTGAAAAAAGGCACTTAGGTACATAGGTGCTAGTTTAGCTTAATGTAGGTTACCTAACCTAACTTAACCTAACCAAACTTCATTGAACTACCTTAATATAGTTTCCCTACCACAACCTTTTAAGCATGCACATAGGTTGTAATCGTAAAGAATTGAAACCCCAAAATTTCAAATTGATAATCCAAGGCTTAAATACTAGTGGACTACACCATCAAAAGTGTTCCAACTTTTGTCAAGTTTTTTATTTCACATGTTTATTTCACATTACTAAACAAAATGATTAAACCTAGGTGACACTTAATGATTAAAATTAGGCTAAACTTAATGGCTAAATCAAGTGGTTAAACCTAATGGGGTTTAATGGTTTAATCTTGTGATTTAATCTAATGGCTAAACATAATGGTTAAACTTTAATTAAATCTAATGGTTAAACATAGTGATTAAATCTAATTAATAAACCTAATGGCTAAACTTTGATTAAACCTTTAATGATTAAATCTAATGGTTAAACATATTGACTAAACCCAATGGTTAAATGTAATGGTTAAACATAATGATTAAACCTAGTGGCTAAATCTAATGGTTAAACATAATGACTAAACTTAGAGGCTAAATCTAATGGTTAAACATAATGATTAAACCTAGTGGCTAAATCTAATGGTTAAACATAATGACTAAACTTAGAAGCTAAATCTAATGGTTAAACATAATGATTAAACCTAGTAGTTAAATCTAATGATTAAACATAATGACTAAACCTAGTGGTTAAATCTGATGGCTAAACATAATGACTAAACCTAGTGGTTAAATTTGATGACTAAACATACTGATTAAATTTAAATTAAACCCAATAATTAAATCTAGTGGCCAAACCTAGGCTAAACTTAATAGAAAAATTTAATAATTAAACATAATGGCTAAACCTAAGCTATACTTAATGCCTATACTTATTGGTTAAACTTAAGCTAAACTTAATGGCCAAATATAATAGTTCAACTTAGGTTAAACTTAATGGCCAAATATAATAGTTCAACTTAGGTTAAACTTAATGGCCAAATCTAGTGGCTAAACATAATGACTACATTTAATGTTTAAACATAGTGGTTAAATTTATAATAAACCTAACATTTGAAATTTGACAAAACTTTGTGTAAATTTAGTGGCTAAATCTAGTGGTTAAAAATAATGATTACACCTAGTGGTTAAACTTAAGTAGGTAAATGAATGGGTAGGTAGGTGGGTAGTATGTAAATAGGTGGGTTATTGAGTGAGTAGGTAGGATAAATCAAATTTAAAAATATAGGTAGGTAGGTAGGTGAATAGTAGGTTGGTGGGTGGGTAATATTTAGGTAAATAACTAGCTAAGTCAATGAGTATGTATGACGTAGATACATAGGGGAACAAATCATGTTACATTTTATCAGAGAACATTGACCATTGGCCATTTTGATTAAGATGTATCTAATTGAATAAACCATTATAGTCAAATTGATCAATCAAAAATTACATGCATCATTCAAGCCCCTAACCTTTTGTCAAAATGCACATAATGACAAATGACAAATTAGTCAATTTAAACCTTTTAAAAAACCATGATTTGTAGTAGTGACATTTTAAATGATGAATACCATGTTTAACACCCATAAAATCATTACATATAATTAACATTTGGTTTGTATTCATGAGAAAAAATATACAAAAAGAAAACTGATGTTTTCAAATTCTAAGATTAAAACAAACAAGTTGTGCATTATAACCCAAGTAAATGGAAAACCAAGTTATTACATGTGTGCAAACATGGTAAAATAAATAGGAAAAGTAGTTTGCCCAAAAAAATGTATCCTAGCATTCAACAATTCCTTGTTTTAAACAAGTAAGTACCACTTCATTAATGTTACTTGAACCTTTGGTATAAATTACACTAAAGTGGGTCTCCACACAAGGTGAACACCCAGGCCTTGAGGGTGTGCTTTGGTATAATTAGCCGTCCTGATTTCGGCAGCGGATGTTTTCTCCATGACGGCTGCATGGCTGTGCATGGGACATTTTGTGTGTGTGGGTGTGCAAGAATGAAGGTGGCGCGAATGATGAAGAAGAGTGGAGCTACATTGATGCGCCGAAAGTGGAAAGGGAGGAAGAGGCTTGATGGAGAAGTTTAGTGGAGAACGAAACGTGTAGGGATAAATCCTGACGAAGCTTGTGTAGGAGACATTGCTATAGAAGTAGCTCATAGTGGTTTCTACACTCGTGCACGAGTTTGGTTAAAGGTCATCAATGGAGCAAGGGGGTGGGCATCGACCTCAGACTTACAGTCCAACTTTTACTTCACCTCCTACCTTGCGTAGAGTTGCTCCTGCATATGCTGAGAGACAGCGTGCAGTACCGAGGTTAGGGGATATTTGGATTCCTAAGTCGGCGATGTCATCTAACCATTTTGTGAGATTGTACATCCCTGGTGTGGAGGATTTATTTCAAGAAGGAGATCGTTTGCTTCGGGTGAAGCATGGCGGATCGAGATCCCGCCTCATTAGCTGGAAAATGTGGCGAAACAAGGAAGGAGAATTGAGATTCCAGCAAGAGTCTACGGATGAGCAGAACTTCACCACTATTCCATCCAACATTGCGTGATGCGCTCCCAAGTCACAGGGTGAAACCCACTTGAGGGTTTCACAAAGTCAAGTTGCGGAAAGTTGAAACTTAGTAGCACATTCCCGGCTTCCAACTCTAAAAAGGGGTAGAAGGTCGAGTTGGGAGCCCAGGGATTAGACTAGGAAGAGGGACTAGCTTAGCTCGTGTGAATCTGCATCCAAAAACCAACCAAATCGGGTTAGCATT
>Ga0116231_10009546_pt1 | contig 16284 bp, 15 predicted proteins | sample S1TSphgellanicum_2_FD_89695 | JGI IMG/M metagenome (GOLD analysis project Ga0116231, IMG submission 89695) | Host-associated microbial communities from peat moss isolated from Minnesota, USA - S1T2_Fd - Sphagnum magellanicum MG | ecosystem: Host-associated > Plants > Peat moss > Unclassified...
ATTTTACTCGATCAACTCAGTAGACGGTGTTTGACGGCCGTAGCGAGAATTAGACTTTGGGTACTCCCTAATCTAAATCTGTCAGCAGAATCGAGCGTGTCTTTAGACCTGAGAGTGTCAATCTCCAGTTTAACTAACTATTCTCTTTCTTAATCAATCAAGTTGGAATGCAGCAGTTAAAGCTACAGCCAAACCATCCGCAGCATCATCTGGACGAGGAATTTCATCTAAATCTAGCTCCCTTGCTACCGCATCTTGTACCTCTGCTTTATCAGCATTACCATAACCAGTCAAAGCTAGCTTAATCTGGGCTGGGGTAAATTCCACATATGGAAGACGACGTTGACCTAAAACTAATAAAGTCACCCCTCTAGCCTGTGCAACCAGAATTGTACTTGACATGCGATAGAAAAACAGCTTTTCTAGTGCCACTAAATCTGGTTGTAACTCTTCCATTACAGTGTGCAAATCATCGAATAAAGTACATAACCTCTGTCCCATTTCTACACCTGCTGTTGTCTGAATAATGCCAAAATCCAGTAATTTTACGGTGGTATCTGGCTTCTGCCCTTGATTTTGCTGCCAAGTAATTGCTCCAAATCCTAAAATTGCTAATCCTGGATCTAGTCCTAAAATTCGCTTTTCCATGCAGGTTTCTTTGATAAAATCAGGGAACTATTAGTTATGATTGGCATAACTGTTACTTATCCGAAATCCCTAATCTAATATTAATTTTTCTTAATCCCGATTGAGGGAAATTTTAAGGAATATCATTACAGGGAAGTGAAAAATATATAGTTCTTCACTTAATCTAAAAACCTAAGTGATGTACATTTTCTGTTAATCATTGTTTGTACCACTGCGGCAAATTAGGTATGTCAATCGGTTTTCTCAGACAAGCCATCAACGCCTTACACTTAGAGTCACACAGTCGCACCTCCCATCGTGTTAATCAGTGGTTTAAGTGGTTATCCCCTGGATTATCCGTGAAGCGCTGGTTACTGATCAGTGTTGGAGGTGGATTACTCGCAAGTCTGGGGTTGGCTATTTGGATTAAGCTAACCCCTATTTTTTGGGCGCTAGAGTTACTGAGGAATTTCCTGGGAGTCATCACCATTATCCTACCCAACTATATTAGTGGTCCATTAGTGCTGTTGGCGGGGATTCTCTTGTTGCTTTGGGGACAATCTCGGACAGTAGGGTCAATTACTCAGGTGCTCAGACCACAAGGTGACGAGGAAGAACTTATAGATGTTTTATTAGCGTATCGCCGTTTATACCGGGGGCCAAAAATTGTGGTCGTGGGTGGTGGTACTGGACTTTCTACTTTGCTCAGAGGGTTGAAAAATTTTAGCGCTAATATTACTGCTATTGTGACTGTGGCTGATGATGGCGGCTCTTCTGGGCGATTACGTCAAGAGTTTGGCGTTTTACCTCCTGGAGATATTCGCAATTGTTTAGCTGCTCTAGCAGATGAAGAAAAGTTATTAACAGAATTATTTCAATACCGTTTTCGCGCTGGCGATGGGTTAACAGGTCACAGTTTTGGTAACTTGTTTTTAACCGCTATGTGCGATATTACAGGAGACCTGGAAAGGGCTGTTGCTGCTAGTTCTAAGGTTTTGGCTGTGAGGGGACAGGTTTTACCAGCTACTCTCAGTGATGTGCGTCTCTGGGCAGAATTGACAGATGGTCGCCGGATTGAGGGTGAGTCTAATATCCCTAAAGCTGAAGGGAGAATTAGTAAAATCGGCTGTATTCCTGAAAATCCTCCGGCTTTACCTTCTGTAATTAAAGCTATTAAGGAAGCTGATTATATTGTCATTGGTCCGGGAAGTTTATACACTAGCTTAATCCCTAATTTGCTGGTTCCAGATATTGCTAATGCGATCGCTGCGGCTACAGTACCTCGCGTCTATATATGCAATATTATGACCCAACCGGGAGAAACAGATGGATATACTGTTAGTGACCATATCCGAGCGATCGATGCTGCTGTGGGTAACCGCAAGCTATTTGATGCTGTTTTAGTCCATAAAAAATATCCTTCTGCTCAAGCGTTAATTCGTTATTCCCAACAAAACTCTCATCCTGTATTCTTGGACCGAGAATCAGTGACGAATCTAGGTAGAAGAATTATACCCGCCAATATCATACATGAGGATGAAACTGGTTTCGTCCGTCATGACCCCCAAAAATTAGCGCGAGTCTTGTTGCGATGGTATGGCGGAGTAAATCATGGTAAGTGGGGAATGGGTAATTGGGACTAAAGGTTTAGAGCGGGAGTCGGGGGTCAGAGTCTTGCTTAGAGCCAAATGTTAAAGCTTGTCCCCGAATTTCTGTGTTTAGTTGACCTTGGTGATATACAATTTCACCACCCACTATGGTTGTAACGGGCCAACCTGTAAGATTCCATCCGGTGAAAGGACTCCAACCACACTTAGTCAATAGTTCTTCCTGACGTACTTGACGGTAAGTATTTAAATCCACAAGGACTAAATCAGCATCATAACCTGGGGCGATCGCTCCCTTATTAGGGATGCCATAAGCTACAGCTACCGCCTGGGACATCCAACGAACCACTTGAGAAATAGTACATCGTCCCGACATAGCAGCAGTTAACATCAAAGGTAAGGAAGTTTCTACACCAGGCATTCCTGATGGACTCTGAGGATAGGGTTGGGCTTTCTCTGCCAAAGTATGTGGAGCATGGTCGGTAGCAATGAAATCAATCACCCCATCACGTAAAGCTTGCCAAAGCACTTCATTATCGTGAGGCGATCGCAATGGAGGATTCATCTGAGCTAAAGTGCCGATTTTAGCATAAGCACTAGTATCTAGGAGCAAATGTTGGGGTGTAACTTCTGCCGTTACCCAACTAGGTTTTTCTTGACGCAACAACTCTGCTTCTTGAGCCGTTGACATGTGGAGAATATGTAAACGCCGTTTGTACTTCTGTGCAAGCTTTAAAGCTAATTTTGTAGCGATTAACGCGGTTTGATGGTCTTGAATTTGGGAATGGACATCAGGAGTATCAACCCCCATAAATTCTTGACGACGTTGGTTAATTCTGTCTTGGTCTTCCGCATGAACAGCAATTAGTCGGTCGCCTTGAGCAAAAATATTTTCTAGAGTTGTGGCTTGGTCAATCAGCAACTGTCCGTGCATCGACCCCATAAAAATCTTAATTCCTGGTGTAGGACCAGCCAAAAGAAGATCTGATAAATTATCTCCTGTTGCGCCAATAAAGAAGCCATAATTAACTAAGCATTTACGAGAGGCTCGGTCTAGCTTGTCATCTAAAGCTTGCTGGTTAATAGTTAATGGCTTTGTATTGGGCATTTCTAAAAAAGATGTTACCCCACCCTTAGCACAGGCGCAACTAGCAGTAAACAGGTCTTCCTTATGTTCTAAACCTGGTTCTCGGAAATGCACTTGGGGATCGATGACTCCCGGCAACAAAGTTAGTCCTGTAGCGTCAATCTCTTTTGTGGATGTAGTAGAAGAGATATTTGCCCCCACTGCGACTATTTTTCCTCCAGTGGTCAGCACATCTCCAAATACTACCTCATCATTAGGTAGAATAATATTAGCGTGGCGAATCAGTAAACTTTTTGGAGTTGACATGCATTTAATGACGTAATGTTCATAAAAAGATACATTAATTCTAGTTCCAACCTATGTTTAACCATATATTTTCCCACAAAGGAATCCTGACCGGAGGCGGAGCTTTCCTGACTCCACTCCTGACCATTTAATTAACTTCATGCAAAATCAAGTGTCTGATAACAACTCTAGCCCACAACCTGAAAATTCCCGAATGATGGAATTAGGCAAAACATTCCTTTTGAGTATCTTTCTCGCTTTAGGAATTCGTACTTTTGTCGCTGAAGCGCGGTGGATTCCTTCTGGATCAATGGAACCGACTTTGCACGGCACGGCTAACCAATGGGAAGCAGATAAGATTATCGTTGATAAGTTGAAGTATAGATTTGCGAACCCAGAACGAGGCGATATTGTAGTATTTTCGCCCACTGACGAGTTGCAAAGAGAACTGTATCACGATGCTTTCATCAAGCGTGTTATCGGCTTACCTGGAGAAAAGGTGGAACTGAGAAACGGTAAGGTCTATATTAATGACAAGCTCTTACCAGAAGACAAATATTTGTCCCCTGGACAACGTACAGTTGTGGATGTTTGTACATCAGGACAACAGCCGCCGTTCTTGTATAAACCAGAAATTATTCCAGAAGATTCCTATTTAGTTTTAGGAGATAATCGGGTTAGTAGTTATGATGGACGTTGCTGGGGTGTAGTACCGCGAAAAAATATTATTGGTCGCGCTATAGTTCGTTTTTGGCCACTGAATCACATTGGAGGAATTGGCCAGCGATCGCTATATCCCACAGCAAATAATTGAAAAGTTAGAAATCTTAGCAAACTTTTCTGAAGCACGGGCGGCAATTTTTTTGCTCATGAACACATAATAGAAGTGTGACTAATCTGTTAGCTCCTTTACAGTCTCTCAAACAAGGTCACTGGTTTAAGCTAATTTGCGGAGCCAGTTTCCAACATTTGCCTGCGGTGAGAAATTTAACTTTAGCCTACGCTTTGGCTGGTGCTGACTGTATAGATATTGCAGCTGATCCGGCTGTAATTGCAGCAGCGCAAGCAGGTTTACTAGTCGCTAGTCGTTTGGTTGGGGATGCGCAAGCAAGAGGTTTTGATTTTTCAGGTACATTACCATTATTAATGGTGAGTCTAAACGATGGAGAAGACCCTCATTTTCGCAAGGCGGGATTTAATTCTACTACCTGTCCTGAAGATTGTTCTAGACCATGTGAAAAAGTCTGTCCAGCACAAGCGATTATTTTTAACGATATAAAAGATGGTTATTCGGGAGTAATTTCACAAAAATGTTATGGCTGTGGTCGTTGCATTCCCATCTGTCCTTATGGGATAATTTATACAACGTCTTATGTGACGAAATCGGCAGCGATCGCGCCATTGATTATGTCAACTCGATTAGATGCAATAGAAATTCATACCAAAGTCGGGCGTTTGGCAGAATTCCAAGAATTATGGCAGGCGATCGCTCCTTGGGCGCATAAATTAAAGGTAGTCGCTATCAGTTGTAATGATAGCGAAGGTTTGATTCCCTACCTCCAAGCAATTTATGATGCGATCGCGCCCCGCCCAGAAATTATAATTTGGCAAACTGATGGTCGTTCTATGAGTGGTGATATAGGAGACGGTACTACCATAGCAGCGATCGCATTAGGACAAAAAGTTTTGGCAGCAAGGTTACCAGGATATGTCCAGCTAGCAGGAGGCACTAATGGCTATACCGTTGCTAAGTTAGCAGCAATGGGACTGCTCAAGCTTGGGGGTGATACCAGAGAAGGGAACAATTTTATTTCTGGTGTTGCTTATGGTAGCTATGCAAGGGTACTGCTGTCACCCATTCTTAACCAGTTAGAAAACCAGGAGGTGGTCGCTCACAGTAATTATGCTAGTACAGGGAATCTACAGCTGGAAGACAGACCAGACTTACTCTGGAAAGCTGTAGAAATTGCCCATGCTCTCATTTCCCAGCTCAAGTCACGGTAAGAGCGAAAGGTCGCTCATTCGTTATCTCTAAAAACGTCACCATGGAAAGCATGACGATTACAGACGATCTCCAAAAGTTATTAGACATTTTACCTCAAGACCTTCGACAAATACTAGAAAATCATCCCCAGAGAGATAGTTTAGTTGAAGTAGTCTTGGACCTGGGCCGTCGTCCAGAAGCTCGTTTTCCCTATCAAGCTGAGTATCTGAGCGAATTATCGGTTTCCCAAGCACAAATAGATGATTGTATTCAAAGAGTTGGTACCTTTGGTGGAGATAATCGTGCAGGAATTGAGCGAACTTTGCATCGGATTAGTGCTATACGCAACCGTACTGGCAAAATCATCGGCTTGACTTGTCGAGTTGGTCGGGCGGTATTTGGCACTATTGGCATGATCCGCGATTTGGTAGAAACTGGTAAATCTATTCTCATGCTGGGTCGTCCAGGTGTAGGTAAGACTACTGCTTTACGGGAAATTGCCCGTGTATTGGCTGATGAATTGCACAAGCGAGTGGTAATTATTGACACTTCTAACGAAATTGCTGGAGATGGTGATGTTGCCCACCCTGCTATTGGTCGTGCGAGACGGATGCAAGTAGCTCATCCAGAATTGCAGCATCAAGTCATGATTGAGGCGGTGGAAAACCATATGCCAGAAGTCATAGTTATTGATGAAATTGGTACGGAACTGGAAGCATTAGCAGCGCGGACGATCGCAGAGCGAGGTGTGCAACTGGTAGGTACTGCTCATGGTAACCAGATAGAAAACTTGCTGAAAAACCCCACACTTTCGGATTTAGTCGGAGGTATTCAGGCTGTGACGCTGGGAGATGATGAGGCGAGAAGGCGAGGTTCTCAAAAAACTGTTTTGGAGCGCAAAGCTCCACCTACTTTTGAAATCGCCGTAGAAATGTTAGAGCGCCAACGCTGGGTAGTACACGAAAATGTGGCTGATACAGTTGATAATCTGTTGCGAGGGCGTCAAGCGAACCCGCAGACGAGGTATACTGATGAAACAGGTAAAGTTTCTATTACTCGCCCGTTATCTGTGGTGAATGGTCGAGCTGGATACTCCACCGATGAAGAGGAAGATTCTCTCTCATTAATACGTCCTAGCGGCTGGCGTGCATCTGGACAAATGGTAGCTTTACCACCTCTATCTTTAGACAGGGAACGTCCTACTGGTAGTTTGGAATTTGACCGCTTATTGGATGAATCTTTCAATTATGCGGATGGTTTTGATTTTATTGCTGGTAAACAAGCAGGTCCCAATGGTGAAGATTTACCATTACATGTTTATCCTTATGGTGTAAGTCGCCATCAGTTAGAACAGGTAATTGGTGTTTTAAATCTACCTGTAATTTTGACCAAAGATATTGATAGTGCTGATGCTATTTTAGCTTTGCGATCGCATGTGAAAAATCATGCGAAGCTCAGACAAATGGCTAAAGCGCGTCACTTACCAATCCATGTGATTAAGTCGAGTACGATTCCCCAAATTACGCGGGGGTTGCGTCGGCTACTAAATATGGATGACCCGGAAATCACTGATGATAGGGAACTGCAATTATTTTTGCATAGTGGCAGCGATGATGAGATGGACGCTTTAGAAGAAGCCAGACTTGCTGTAGAGCAAATTGTTATTCCTAAAGGTCAGCCAGTCGAGTTATTACCCCGCTCACCACAAGTTAGAAAAATGCAACATGAGTTGGTGGAACATTATCGTCTTAAATCTAATAGTTTTGGAGAAGAACCAAATCGGCGATTGAGGATTTATCCGGCTTAAGGAAATTTACAGGGTGTGCTTATACTAATAAAGTACACCCTATATTTTTATACGCATTGTTCTGAGACAGGTATTTTTCTGTAAGAGCGGTTTTCGTTTACTTGCTAAAGTTGCATAAAAAGGACTGCGGCAATTAGAGAAGCAAAGTCACCTAGTCAAGATATACCTGTACTCAAGTAAGTAAATTAGTATGTATCGAAATATTTGAAAATAAAAAAATAAAATAAATGTTTGACACAAGCACTGTTCGTGTACAGTAAGAATTGTTTAGGGAATTATTACAGTAGACTGCACCTAAGAGAGGTATAAAATTTTACTCCTAATTCTTACCTTGAAAGGCTTTTACCCCTGTTCCCCGTTCCCTGTTCCCTTAAAAAGACCCAGACTAAACTCACATGGTACAGCAACAAGATTGGACAAACTTTTCTTTACAGCGGCCTAATTACTTTCCTGGGCAATATCTGCTAGATGAAGACTTTGAATTAGCACATAAGTACTTAAACGATCGCCAACGTTATGTGAATAGCAAACTACATCTTTCGGGAATTGTTGAAGGATTAGAAGTAGAGGTAATTGCTGGTCAAGACACTATTACCATCAAATCTGGTACGGCTATTGACGGTTTAGGAAATCTGATTATTCTACCAAAAGAAAAAATCGATGTCAAGATCAATTCAACTTGTTGGGTTTGTCTGAGATATTATCAAGAAGCGAAAATCTTACAACAACCGGAAATACCTGACAGTTTCACCCGTTTTGTAGAAGAACCCTTGGTGACATTAGAAGCTATTGAAACTCAAGACGCTAAAACGGTTACATTAGCCAAAATTCTATTAGAAAACGGACAAGTTAGAGTAGATAGCACTGTCAGACAATATTCAGGAGCGCGGTTACCCAGCGGACAGAATGAAGAGATTTCTCTGAGAAGTGACGGTAAATCTTTAACTATTAAAGGCAATCTGAGTATATCCGGTACGTTGGCTTTGGGTGGTAATTCCGAAATTACTGCTGTATCAGAAAGTATTGATACTGAAAGCGATCGCACCACGGTAATTCCCTCGGAAAAAGCGGTTAAAGAGCATATAGAGAAAAGGATTGTGGAGAGACTCGCCTCCTTAAACGTTCCCACTGAGGAAAACCCAGCGATTTCCCTGACAACCCAACCAGATGGCAAAATGTATGGTTGGAAAACAGAAGGCGGGGAACCGGAAGACAAAACTTCTGTACTCAAGTTGATCGCTTATCGAGCAGGAATTGATACTCAAAGACTAAGTATCACAAGAGATACAGGGTCTGTCAGCGTCAATGGAGCAATCCACGCCTTGCATCTTGTATCCTCTAATCCGATGCAACATCGGATGTATCCTAACGATGCGATTGTTTATCAAGATATTTTTGATGCCAGGGAGGCAGGAGCAATCCGTGACAATGGTGAGGTCAAAAACGCCCCAAGTGATCGATTAACAAGACACCAAACAAACATGTGGAATGACCGTCGCATGCTCTGTTATGGAGGTCCGGATGAGGATGATGCTGGAGCCGAGGTGATTATTCCCCAGGGCTATGATACTGCTTGGGTGAGAGTATCTGGCGATAACTGGCTCGTGATCAAGGCGAAATTCCTCGATGGGTCAAAAGAAGAGTTGGGTCGCTGGACGGCTGGAAAAAGACATGGTAACTGCTACTGTCCTGATGGTTCATTAACTGACGGTTACCATAATGCTCATCAGTGGTTACCCATCCCTGCTGGTAGGGCTGGAAGGCTAAAGCTGGTTTCTAAAACAGGTCTTGGCGGTGGTACGACTGGTGAGTTTTGGATATCTGGTTTGGCGTTCAGTAAAAATCCTTGGTCTCATGCAACTCAATCGGCGATTGGTTACTACTGGAAGGTAAATGGAGGCAATCAAACGACATGGCGAAATGATTCTGGCGGATGGAACGGTGATATCCTTACAACAATTCCATATCATTCAAATGTGGAATTATTGGTGCCGATAGTTTGGTCTGGACGGGATAAACTACTCTATATGGTTGAGTATAACTCCGACTGGAATGGCTGTATGCACTCAAGCATCACGGTTAATGGTCAATCCCTTGATACTATCAGTACCAACCAGCGAGAACGCTTTCTAGCTAGTTATGATAATCCCTTTGCGCGTCATTGGAATAGCAAAGCTTACAATCGCTATATCGCTGCTCGTATCCCAGCTAATTTGATTCCCAAGCCTACTGATGATCCTCAACTGCTTCTTAGCGTCAGAATCGATATGAGTAAGCAAAATGCGGGGTTAAGTTTTCGAGAAATGGGTACTCATGACCTGGAAGTCCCTAATTATTCAGTATAATTTTAATTACCACCACCCATGCAGGAACAACTCCAAAAACGCCTCCAATCTCTGACAACGGAATACAAAGCTGGACAAAAAGCTTTAGCTAATTTGGAGTCACAAAAGGCTAACCTACAAGAAACATTACTGCGGATCAGCGGTGCGATCCAAGTCTTAGAAGAGGAATTGGCGATCGCCAAAAGCCAAGAAAACCACAAAGTAGACCAGCCCTCTTTGTCTTCTATCTAGAAGCTATTGGTAAAACCCCAGAGGAATTTAGTCATGCTAGATGACTTAGATAGCACCTTAGAAAAATTACTAACGCACGAATTACCAGAGTTACGCAAGTCATCGGAGACGAGCGTCGCCATCAGCTTTGATATACCAGTAGAAGGGTCGATCAAACAAAAGCCCGCCATTAATCTCTTTCTCTATGATGTGCGGGAAAATCTGGAATTACGCAGCAGTGAATGGAAGGTACAACGTCGCCAAAACGGTACAGCCTTTAAACAACAGCCTCCAGCTAGGGTAGATTGTTCCTACTTGATTACTGCTTGGGCGAGTGCTGATGATCCTCAACAAGAACATCACATCTTAGGTGAAGTCATGAAATTGTTGTTGCGTTATCGGACATTACCAGCAGCAATTTTACAAGGTAGTTTACAGGGACAAGAACCTCTCCCCGTAGGAATTGGTCTGCGCAGTAGCTATTTGCAAAGTTTAGGGGAATTTTGGCAAGCGATTGGTGGGAAGCCTAAAGCTGCACTTACTTATACAGTCACAATTTCTGTACCAGTAGAAGCAGTAGCAGAAGAATATCCTCTCGTACTTGATAAACGGACTCAACTTGTCCAAGGGATTTAATTCGCTCACAATCGGTAAAAAGAATGCGACGAGAACCATTCCATCATCAAGTATCTATAGCTGGACAGGTAAAGGATGCGATCGCCGGAAAGGGAATTTCCGGGGCTACAGTTAAGATTATTGATGCTCCCGACAGGTTTATCAACTTTGTAATTTTCCAGGCTCAACTCTGGGGATTACCAAGTTCCCTTATTTATGGGCGATCGCTGGAGAATCTCAATCTCCCTGACCAACTGCAAAACTTTCAAGAAAAATTCCAAGATCCCCACTTGAAAAATGCTGACAAGCTAAAAATCTTTCAGACTCTTTTGTCGGATTCTAATTTCAGCGATCGGCAAAAATTTCAAGCATTTCAGGAAATTACTGACTATTCTCCCACTCATCCCCAAGTTGGAAAGTCCCAACTAGGACGTACCCAAACATCGGCTGATGGTTGGTTTCATTTTGATGATTTACCAGATGGACTATATGATTTAGAAGCATTTTTGCCTAATGCCAAAATGCGCTATACTCCAGGTCATTGTCAAATTAAAATTGGGAAAAAAAATAGCCAAAATATTCTTGACAATGATCGTAATGTTGATATATTTGATATTCTTAGAGTAGAGTTGGAATTGCAGCCGACAACGCTTCTAGGAAAAGTCACAAACGTGGAAAATACAGAACTAATCAGCATGGCTAGAGTGGAGATTCAAGGGAGTGGAGACTACACTTTGAGCTTAGCTGAAATAATTAAACAACAACAGGGAGAATGGAATTATCGACTTGTTGGCTTAGAAGCTAGGAACACTCCCATAACAGTAATTGTTTCAGTTAAAGGATATCCCACAAAACAAGAGGAAATTAATCTCCAACCTGGGGAAGTAAAATCGTTAGATTTCCAGCTAGTCTCCTATTGATTAGATATCAATTATAAGTTCCGTTTATCTGAATATCAAAGTTACAAAAAAAGGGAAAAATATTATGCCCACCAGTTATCATACCCCCGGTGTTTATGTTGAAGAAACTTCTTCAGGTTTAGCACCAATAGTCGGTGTAGGAACGAGTACAGCTGGATTTATTGGTGTTATCAAATTAGCGACAGCAGATACTACAAATCCTCCCGTTAAAAATGATGATTCTCAATTTATTGCTGCTGAAGACAAATACTCATTTAAATTGAGCAACCAAAAAGAAGATGGTCAACCTAAAGTTTTTAATTCCGTAAAATTTGGTGAAGTAAAACTCTGTACAAATTTTACAGAATTTAGGAACTTTTTTGGTGACTTCTCAGCTAATCCTGGACAAAATCTCCTGGTTCATGCTGTTTATGGTTTCTTTAGAAATGGTGGAACCAGATGTTTTGTGACCTGGGTCAAAGAAGAAATCGGAATTGAAGCAGCCTTAGATAAATTTGAAGCTATAGATGAAATTGCTCTTGTTCTAGCTCCAGGGGTTACTGATAAAGAATTTCATGCGCAAATAGATGCTCACTGTCGCAATTTGAGCGATCGCTTTGCGATTTTGGATACATATGAAGACATCGCCTTAGAGAACCTAGTACCAGGAGAAGATAAAGTGCTAGGAAACTCAGATTACGCAGCGTTATATCATCCTTGGATTCAAGTTTTCGATCCCGTCACCAATGGGTTGAAATTTGTTCCTCCTAGCGGACACATTGCTGGTATTTACGCTCGTGTAGATGATAAAAGAGGAGTTCACAAAGCACCTGCGAATGAACCAATTTTGGGCGCTGTAGGTTTAAGAGAAGATATCAGCAAGCGGAAACAAGGACCTCTAAACGACCTCGGTATCAACTGTATTCGGAATCTAAATGGGAATATTCGGATTTGGGGTGCGCGGACATTAGGCGCAGGAAAAGATAACCCTGATTTCAAATACATTAATATTCGTCGTCAGTTTAACTACCTGCGCGAGTCAATTGATGAAGGAACTCAATGGGTAGTTTTTGAACCCAATAGCCCAGAACTTTGGGCAAGAATCCGCCGCAACGTTGGCGCATTCCTGACCAACGAATGGCGTAAAGGTGCATTATTTGGTACTACCCCCCAAGAAGCATTTTTCGTCAAGTGTGATGCGGAAAATAACCCTATAAATAGCCGTAAATTGGGTCAAGTAGTTGCAGAAATTGGTGTAGCGGTAATAGAACCAGCGGAATTTGTCATCTTCCGTATTAGTCAAATTGTCGATGAGAAGACAAAATAGTCCGCTGACCGGGAGATTTGAGATTTGACTAGTCTGAATAAAATGATTAAACCATGCAAACATCTACACATCTGAACTTAACAGCACCTGGTGTATATTTACAGAGTATTCCTCCTTTGCCAGGTAAGGATTTACTCACTGGTGTTCCAGTTTTTTTAGGAGTTGCTCGGGTAGATCGTACACAAGAAGCTAGTCTTCCCGTACTGAAAATGCTCACGCTCTGGACTCAGTTTGTTGAGTATTTTGGTAAACTATCACCTGATAGTTATTTAAACCATGCGGTACGGGGATTTTTTGCCAATGGTGGTCGTTTATGCTATGTATTGGCTTTAAAAGATCACAACCTCTCGGAACTCCACAATGCATTACAGGCGATCGAAGCCCTAGATGTGATCGATCTAGTATGTGCGCCTGATATTATGCAGAAACCGCTTGGAGAAGCTCTGGAAATGCAGAGAGCAGTATTAGAACATTGCAATAAGATGGGCGATCGCTTTGCCATTCTGGATGCTTTCAATATCCCTAGAATCAAAGATATAGAAACCCTAAAAGCTCAGCAGTTCGGATTAGTTGGGGATAATGGTGCTCTCTATGCTCCCTGGCTAAAAATAGAAAACGCTCCTATCTATATTCCTCCTTGCGGTCATATCGCCGGAATTTATGCGCGTAATGACAGGGAGGTGGGGGTTCATCGCGCTCCAGCTAACTATCCACTCGAAGGAGTTCTGGATTTGAGCCTTTTGTTTGCTGACACTGATTGGGAAACACTAAATTCAGAAGTTGGAGGTGGAGTCAACTGTATCCGCAGTTTTAGCAGTCGGGGAATTCGGATCTGGGGATCGCGGACTTTAAGCCAGAATCCAGAATGGCGATATATCAATATTCGACGCTTGAAAATTACCGTTCTCCGCTGGGCGGAACGTAATTTAGCCGATGCTGTCTTTGAACCCAATAATACTGATTTATGGGTTCGTATAGAGCGAGAGTTAACAGTCTATTGCGAATCTCTTTGGGAGCGAGGAGCTATTTATGGAGATACTCCCGAAGCAGCTTTTTATGTTAAATGTGACATAGAAACTAACCCACCAGAAATTCGCAAGACTGGACAGATAGTGACGCAAATTGGTTTAGCACCTACTAAGCCTAGCGAATTCATTGTTATTTCTCTAGTTCATGGTAGTAGTGGTATCAAGTTTGTCGAATCTTAGTTAAATTTTCAGCCAATCTTATGAGTTTTTAGTTTACTTAAGGAGAAATACCATGCCTAATATTAAAGACACCCACGATCCGTTTAATGGTTATAATTTCTGGGTTGAATGGGATGGGATTGTCCACGCAGGATTCAGAGAATGTACTGGTTTGACAGCGACCAGAGCAGTTACCAGTTATCGTGAAGGGACTGATAAGACTCTTGTTCAAAGACAACTTCCTGGTTTGAATACTTTTGGAAATATCAGTCTCAAACGCGGGATTACTGATAATGATGAACTTTGGAAATGGCACCAAGAATTGATCACCGGTGAGGAGATCAAGCGTCGTAACGTGTCCATCATCCTCGCCAGTGATAAAGGTGAAGAAACACTCCGATGGGACTTAGAAAACTGTTGGATTACTACTTGGACTGGCCCAGATTTTAATGCTACTAGTAGCGAAGTGGCGATCGAGTCTGTAGAATTGGTTCACGAAGGTATAACTGTTAATTAATCTGAGAGAAAATGCACCAGACTGAGTTCCCCTTTACCCTACCCCATGGCTATATTGATGCAGAAGGAAATCTCCATCGAGAAGGAGTTATGCGTTTATCAACAGCATATGATGAAATAACTCCGTTGCGTGACCCCAGGGTACAGAGAAACCCAGGTTATCTGGTGATTATTTTGCTGGTCAGAGTGATTACTAAGTTAGGTACTTTAGACCAACTCAATACCAAAATTATTGAGGAGTTATTTTCTGGGGACTTAGTTTATCTGCAAGATTTTTACCAGCGAATTAATCAAAATGGTAATACCCGCTTCCAGGTTGCTTGTCCTCACTGTGGGGGAGAGTTTGAAGTGGAAACCTCTCCTGTGGGGGAGTAACTCGCTACCCCTCCGAACGTCTTTTGGAGGAGGTAGCTTATCTTTCCTATCATTTTAATTGGTCTTATGACCAAGTAATGATGATGGAACACTGGGAGCGCCAACAGTGGGTATCTCAGGTCGCCCGGATTAACCAGCAGATTAATCAACCGTCAGATAATTAAGGTTTTTAGATTTAGGGATTTTCTAAATCAACAGGAGGCCTTTATGGCAAAATCGAAGAAAAAAAAGGATTCTCAAGATAAACCTCACGACCCTTACATGCCTTTTAATTTTACTGTAGAAGTTGAAGGCTTAACTGTGGGAGGTTTTTCGGAAGTTATTGGGTTAAGTAGCAAAGTTGAACTGGAAAGCTATATTGAGGGTGGAGTCAATCACAGGGTTCATCAATTCCCTAAATATATGACTTACCCTAATTTAGTTTTAGTCAGAGGACTGGGCGAAAGGGATGATCTGTGGAAGTGGTATGAAGATGTTACAAGAGGTAAGATTCGCCTCTTGAATGGGACGATTATGGTGCGAGATAGTAAGCAGTCTAAACAAATAGGATGGAATTTTAAAAAGGCTTATCCTGTTGCTTGGGAGGGTCCTGAATTAAATGCTAGTAATGGAGAAGTGGCTTTTGAACGTCTAGAGTTAGTACATAGGGGGGTTTATAAGGCTTAGTCAGGAGTCAGAACCTTGTAATTTTATACCTCATCTAACTGAAAACTACTATAAATGATATCTAATAATTTACCAAAATGGCAACAATCCCTTAACCCAAAACTTGTACATCGGCTGAGTAAATTATTGACAAAGCCGGGAATTGTGAATCATCGGATGGGAAGGAGGATTACTGATCGATCGCCAGATGTGCTTGATAAGTTACCTTTGCTTGCTCAACAGATACAGCGTTGGTCTGCATTTGTTGATATTCAATCACCTTCACAGCAAACACCTATTATTTATGTTCAAAATCAGCAGAGAAGTCAGGATATAGAAAGTCAACCAAGAAATTCTAATATTCTCTACTCTGAAACCAGCCAATATAAAAAGCAACTTCCTGTTGTCAAGTCTAAGTCTGTTCCCAGCGATCGGGTTTCAGTAATTCAAAATGTAAAAACTCCTTTACCGGATGGGCGATCGCAGCCAATACCCTTAGACGTAACACCAGATAATTCTTCGCGTAATTCAGTTATTCATTCAGTCGATAATATTTCTTTGTTATCAGAAAGTTCAATAAATGATAGTATTACAAATAGGATATCTACATCATCAGTCCTACCAAATCCCATAACACCAATCAGCCAAGTTTCTGATTCTCCCATTCAACGTAAATCAGAAAATCAAACCTCATCAACCTTAAATTTACCAGCTATAAAAATTGGAGAAGCTAAAAATTTATCTTCTGAAGATTCCTCATTTCGCTCA
>Ga0116231_10009547_pt1 | contig 16283 bp, 13 predicted proteins | sample S1TSphgellanicum_2_FD_89695 | JGI IMG/M metagenome (GOLD analysis project Ga0116231, IMG submission 89695) | Host-associated microbial communities from peat moss isolated from Minnesota, USA - S1T2_Fd - Sphagnum magellanicum MG | ecosystem: Host-associated > Plants > Peat moss > Unclassified...
ACAATCACAAGGTCGAGGCGGCTTAGCGTTTCGGCGTTCAAAGACGGGCGCGGATCGCCGAGCTCCAAGCCGTCGCCCACCATCACGACGGATTGAAGGATCAGCCCCGAATCCACCGCCCAGCGCCGAAGGGCCTTGACCTCGGGGCCCGGAGCGCCCGCCAGGAGCAGAACCTTGGGTGCGGGGGCCGGGGCCGTCCAGACCGGCACATCCACCGCCTCGATGGTCTTGGCCGCGGCGCGAAGGCGCACGGAGAACAGAGCCGCGCCCGGGGCGCGGGCGAAGCCCGTAAGGGCGAATGCGCCAGAGGCGGGGGCGGGCTCGGAGGCGGCCACCTGGCCCGCCGGATCAAGGAGCTCCACCGTTTCGCCCGGCGCTCCGTTGATCCGTCCCGTCACCGTAAAGCTTGCACCCGGCGTCACCGACCTTGGGTTATAAAGCTCAATCACCCCGGCGGGCGCAGGGCTTGCGTCAAAGCTGACGGCGCGGTCCTGGACCGCCATGCGATCGCGCGGCTCCAGCCCTTGTCCCATAACCTCCAACCGGCCGATGTCGGGATGGCGGCGCAGGGCGGTCGCGAGGTCCGGAGCGGCCTCGCCCCCGAGGCCCTCGGGCGCCTCGGGGAGGACGATCAGCCGCCGGCTCGCCAGGGCGAGGCGCCGGGGCGCGTCTCGGGTCGCCACGCTCAAGGTCCCGTCCCCGCCGCCCGCGACGGGCGGCGGGAAGAGGCTGTAATAGAGCAGCGCCGCCATCACAGGCTGGGCCGCCAGTAAAAGGGCCAGACGCCAGGGAGCCGTGCGCCCCCCCTCAGGTCCTCGTCTCCACCAAAGGACAAGGCGAACGCCGGCGCCGAGGGCGCCAAGGGCAAGGGCCGCCCAGACCCCAAGGGATAGACCGACGCTCATGGTCTGGGCTCGGTCTTGAGGGCGTCAAGGTAGCGGCGGCCCGCGGCGTCGGGCTCCAGACGCCGCGCCGCCTCAGGCGGCGGGGTCGTCAAGGCAGTCCAGACAAGGCCGCGAAGACTGGCGCGGCATGGGGCGCAGGCCGGATCGCGGCGCACTGCGTCAAGCGCCGCTTCAAAGGCTAGATGATCGAGATCGCGGCCCGCTTCCGAGCGCAGCCACGTCTCAAGGCTCGCCAGGGTTGGGGTAAGATCCGACGTCCCGGCGGCGCTGAGGGCGCGCCACGCGGCGGCGGGGACCGGGTCGGGCGCATCGGCGGGCGCCAGCGCAAGGGCGCCGTGCTCCAGGCCCTCGCGTTTGCCGGTGAGGCGGCGCGTCTCGTCGATGGCGGGGGTCTGGGCGCTGGCGTGCGGCACGTAAACCCGCTCGGCCTGCTGCGCCTCTTTGAGGAAGGCCAAAGCCTTCTCCGCGAACGGAAGGGCGCCGGCCGGATCGCCTTGACGCAGGCGCGTCTCGGCCTGGAACATCTGGTCTACCGAGCGTTTCAGCTTGCCCTGACCGCTAGGGTCCACCGCAGAGCTCTCGGTCTCGTCGTGGGCGTGGCCGTAGTTGTGCAGCACGTCGACCTCAACGCCGAAACCCGAGGTCGGCGCCGCCGGCGCCGCGACGCCGGGTTTCGCGGCCGGCGCATCGTCGTCGTCGCTCAAGGGCAGGGCGTTTTCAGCCTTCTCGTTCTCGCCGCCCAGGAACTGACTATAGCGCAGACGAAGCCCCTGCTGGTCGGCGCCCAACCCGTTTGAGCGCGCCAGGAAGCGCTCCGGCGTCAGGCTGCTGCGCGCCTTCAAAAGCGCGTGGGCGTCGATGATGATCTGCCGCTCGCTGCTGAGGTAGGCGGGCAGGTCCTTCTTCACCGCCGCATCCAGCCCCTCGCCCATGGTCTCCACCTTTGCGGGCCAGCGCAGGATCAGACTGGGCCCGGCGGCCGTCTGGGGCGAGGGCGCGCGATTGTCCGTCGCCATGAGCTGCACCACGAGATCAGCGCCCTCTTCGAAGCCCAGGTCTGCGAAATCGAGCTGGGCCGAGAAACGGCGCCGTCGCCCTGACCCCTCGCCGTGCAAGGTCAGGTTGCGCGTGCGGAACTTGACCTCCTCGCCCTCGCCCTCGGCGAAGGTGAGGCGTAGGTTCGCCTCAGGAGCCACCCCATAGTCGTCGGTCGCCTCGAAGGCCACGGTCCAGGTTTTCTGGCCTGGCGTGACGAGGGTCAGGCCCTGGGCTGGACGAAGCACCCTCACCTGGGGCGGCGCGTCGGCGAGGGCGTCTAGGCGGTGCAGGGGGGCTCGAGCGCCGCCGCCCTGAGGGACGACCCGGTAGAGAAGCGAGCGGTCGAGGATTAGGGCCGCGCCCCAATCCCCGCCGGACGGCTTCAGCGCCAGCGGCGCGCCTTGCACCACCTCTAGCGCCGCGCCGGCGGGCCGGGGGGCGAAGCGCAGGGTCCATTGCAGTCGCGAGCCCTGAGGGACCTGACCATCGAGGCTCGTGAGATCGCGGGGCGGCAGTCCCGTGTAGGCGGGGGGCGCCACATGCAGCCTTTGCGCCACAAGCCTGGGGACGCCTGGCCCTGCGGTCTCCCCCTCGTGTGCGGGCGCGAGGCCGCCGCCGCGGGGCCAGAGGGCCAGGGCCAGGATCGTCAGTCCGCCTAAGACCCAGGCGAGAGCGATGCGGCGCGTCGCCCAGGCGGGGCGCAAGTCCAGGGCGGTCTCAGCCACGCGCTTTTGCACCCGGTCGTACTGCAGCCGTTGCAGGGGAGCGAGGCCGGCGCGGTCAACGGCCAGGAGGTCGCTGCTGTCCTCAAGCTCCGGCCGCATTCCGTTCAGACGCCTGATGGTCCAGGCGCGATCGAGACGCCGTCCGCGGACGCGGGCGGCGACGGCAAGGGCCGACACACCAAGGACGATCAGGCCAAGGGCGGCTGGGCCGCCGGCCAGTCGCCAGGCTGCGGCCGCTATCAGCGCCACGAGCGGGGCGCCGGTCAGGGCGGCGTCCATGGCCATGCGCCGGCGGGCCTCATGGGTCCAGCGGTCGATGAGGGCCACGCTCATGGGGTCACGCACATGCGCCGACGCTCTTGGGGCCGACGCTTTTGGGGGCGAGGATCATGGGAACGACGATCATGGCGTATCAGCCCGCTGCGGCCGTGTGGCGAGCCAGCGTTCCACGGCGAAGAGGACGGCCACCATGAGCGCCATGATCGGCGTCAGGTCCTGGGGCGACGGGCTGCCTGCGGCGGCGCCCACCAGGGGATGATAGGCGCGCGCCTCGACCAAGGCGGGCGGCGGCGGCGGATTAGACAGGAGCGCGGCCAGGCGTGCGGGAAAGTCCGGCTGAAGCACCTCGGGCATGGCCTCCGAGGTCAGGGGCCGGGTGAAGCGGCGCCAGCGCCCGCGACCAAGGCCGCCGCCTTCCGCCAGGACCCGACCTTCGGCGTCCCGCCAGAGGGGCGTCGCCGGGCCTAGGCCGTCGACGGTGGCTTCAACCGGCAACAGCACCACCGCGCCGCCGGCGACACGGTCGCGGACGGCGACGGGGAGGGGGCCGGGGGCGAGCCACGCGATGGCGCGGGCGGCGTTGGGCAAAGGCGCGCTCAAGGGGCCGGCGTCGGGCGCCGCGGCGGTGGCGCTCGGCGACCAGGCTTCAGCGGCGGCCTTCACATATCGGGCCCCGGCCTCAAGTTCGGGGGCGGCGCGCAGGACGAGGGTCTGGACTGCGGCCTGGTCTGCGGCCTGGTCTGGTGTCGGGGCTTGGGGTCCAGCATGGGCTGAGGTGGGGGAGGACGGTGGGCGCGGAGGCGCGGGGGGCGCCGTTTGGGGTTGAACCCGCCAGTCCACATCGCGCGACAGACGGGGCCGCTCAGCGTCGACCCCCTGGAGCGCTGCGGGAACGGCCACGATCAGGCGGGCGCCGCGCGGCAGGTCCGCGTCAAGTTCGCGAAGCAAGCTGGAAATGGACGCCGCCTCCTCTGGCGCAGACTGCCCGAGGTTCGGAAATCCCGGCGCGAGCCAGCGCGCCTGCGCCCCCTTCGGCGCCTGGGCCCTCGCCGCCGCCGGGTCCGCGCCGGGCGCGACGAGGAGCCAAGTCCCGGCGCCGCGTCCACCTAAAAGCGCTGGGCGCGCCAGGGCCAGGGCGAGAAGCGTCAAGAGAAGAAGGCGCGCCACAAGGAGCGCCCGTTCGTCCAGGTGCGGTCGCCTATGGGGTTTCGGCCGCGGCTCCAGCCATCGTAAGGCGGCGAAGTCGATGGGGCGCTGGCGGTCGCGCCGCGCCAGGTGGATGAGAAGCGGCACAAGCAAGGCCGCCAGGGCGGCCAGCCCTAAGGGCGCGAGGAGGGCCGCGCTCACGCCTTGCCTCCGAAGAGGCGGCGAAGGGGCGCGTCAAGGGGCTCGTCCAGCACATACTCCACATGACGCACGCCGCGCGTGTCCAGCTCAGCGCCGATCCGCGCGCGCGCCTCGCCAAAGCGGCGCAGGAAGTCGGCGCGCAGCTGAAGACCGTCGCCTGGAAGTTCCTCGCCCGTCTCCGGATCGCGAAACCGCTGAGCGCCCCGAAACGGAAAGTCCCGCTCCTCCACGGTCAAGAGGCGGATGGCCAGCACCTCGCGCCCGGCCCCCGCCAACCGACCCGCCAGGTCGATGGTCTTAGGATCAAAGACGTCGCTGAGGAGCACCACGAGGTCGTGGGCGCCGATCCGGCTCCACAAGGGCGCCCATTGGGCGGCGGAGGGGAAGCCGCCGGCGGCCTTCAGCGTGGCCAGCTCCAGCCAAAGCCTATCGCGGTGACGCCCGCCCGCGCCGGGGGCAAGGAGGTGCGGACGATCTCCCGCCAGCGTCGCCCAACCGAAACTGTCGCCCCCGGCCAGGGCCATCTGCGCCAGACCCGCGGCCAAGGCCTTGGCCGCGTCCAGCCGCGTCCAATCCGGGCGCGCGCCGTCGGCCTGGCCCATGGAGCCGCTGGCGTCCAAGAGGATCCAGAGGGTGAGCGGGCTCTCCCGCTCGGCCTCGCGCACGAACAGGCGGTCTGACCGCGCATAGAGCTTCCAATCCACCAGGCGCGGTTCGTCGCCCGGCTCGTAGGCCCTGTGCTGGGCGAACTCGAGCCCTGCGCCGCGGTTGCGGCTGGCGTGGATCCCGGAGGCGGAGCCGGCCGCGCGTCGGGCGCGCAGCTTAAGCCCCTGGAGCCGGTGACGCACGTCGGGCGGCAGCAGGGGCGGGGGCCCGGCGGGCGGCATGGGCCCGTCTAGGCGCGGGGCGGCGCGGAGGCGCGCAGAACCGCGGCGATCACATCGTCGGCGGTGCGCCCTTCCGCCTCGGCGGCGAAGGCCAGAAGCAGGCGATGGCGGATCACAGGCGGGGCGAGCGCTGCGATGTCCTCCCGCGTCGCCGCCAAGCGACCACGAAGAAGGGCGCGCGCCTTGGCCGCCAGCACTAGCGACTGGCCGGCGCGGGGACCCGCGCCAAAGCGCACATAGGCCGCCACCTCGGCCGGCGCGCCCGGATCGCCCGGGCGTGTGGCGCGCACCAGACTTGTGATCCAGGCCAAGAGGTCGGGTGAAAGATGCACCTGCCGCGTCATGGTTTGAAGCGCCAGCACCTCTTCGGCGCCCATGACCCGCGGCGGATCCCTCACGGGCGCGCCGGTGGTCTGGGCCAGGATCGCGCGCTCGTCCGCCTCGGAGGGATAGTCCACGCGCACATGCAGCAGGAACCGGTCGAGCTGGGCCTCGGGCAGCGGATAGGTGCCCGCCTGCTCGAGGGGGTTTTGCGTCGCAAGGACGAAGAAGGGCCGGGGCAACTGGTGGGTGACGCCGGCGAAGCTGACCGTTCGCTCCTGCATGGCTTCCAAGAGCGCTGCCTGGGTCTTGGGCGGCGTGCGGTTCAGCTCGTCCGCGAGGAGCAGGCTCGTAAACACCGGGCCGGGCTGGAAGCGGAAGCTGCGGTGGCCGGTGCCATGATCCTCTTCCAGGATCTCAGCGCCCAGTATGTCCCCCGGCATCAGATCCGGGGTGAACTGAACCCGCCGGAAGGGCAAGTCCAGCACCTGCCCGAGGGAGCGGACCAGCAAGGTCTTGCCCAGACCCGGCACGCCCTCCATGAGGACGTGACCGCCCGCCAGAAGGCCGATCAAGAGCTGCTCGACCACCGCCTCCTGCCCGACGATGGCCTGGGAAAGGGCCTCGCGCAGGGTATCCATGCGCCCCAGTTGCGCCTGAACCTGGTCCTCGGTGATCTCCAGAACGCTCATGAGGTCAGCGCATACATGACGATGTTCACCCCGAACTTGGTGTTGTCCTCGGCCAGGAAGCGCTTGTTGTGCCAGTCATAGTCCCACTCGCAGCCGTAATCCTTGTTGCTGTAGAGGACCCCAAGGCGGCCTTTGACGTCGATGCCCTTGACGTAGTCGTGCACGAGGTCGTCGCCCCAGCCGTTGAGCTCCAGCCCTGTGGGCGGAGGGCCGTCGAACTTGAAGAAGCGGGTAAAGATGGGGTGCGTCTTGGGCAGAGCCTTCAGCGCCCCGGGGCCGAAGATGGACGCCATCTCCTTTTCGAAGGATTTGGCGAACAGGCCGTCAATGTCGTGGTTGCAGTCGTCGACGAACACGAAGCCGCCGTTGCGGACATAACGCTCGAAGTTGCGCCGCTCGGCCGCATTGAACTCCACAAGCTTGTGCCCCGTCAGATAACAGAAGGGCGCGGTCAGCATGCGCGGATCGGCGAGGGCGATCACATGCTCCTTCGGATCGACGCGCAGGTTCGTATAGTCGATCAGCGCGGTGATGATGTTGCTGGGCATCTTCTGATCCAGGTCCCAGTCGCCCGAATCATAGCGCAGCCTTGTGAACCAGAAGTCGTAGACCCCGCCGCCCACCGGCGACGCGCCGGACGGCTTTTGCGGGGACGCCGCGCCGGCAGGGCCTGCGAAGGCCCCTACGGCCAACGCCGCCAGCCCGCGCAGAACCCCTGCGCGATCAATCTCGGTCCGGGCCTGGGCCATGCGGCTTAAATCGCATCCGATAACGACGTGAAGGTGAAATCGCGGACCTTCAACGCCGGCGCCACCGTCACCTCCTGTCCAAGGGCGCTGCCGATGTTGAAGAAGCCGCCGCGACGGCCGCCGCCGCCGCCCTCGCCCACAAGGCGGACCGGCCGTCCGATCTCCTCCACGTTATTGAGCATGATCACGGGCGATTCATTGAAGCGGAAGTTCTTGATGGGATATTTGATGGCGCCGTTTTCAATGTAGAAGGTGCCGTCGCGGGTCAGTCCGGTCAAAAGAACGGTCTGCGGGTCGACCGAACGAATATACCAAAGGCGAGTCACCAGGATGCCGCGCTCGGTGCCGCGGACCATGTCCGCCGTCGACTTGTCTCCGCCCGCCATGATCAGATTGCCGGGGCGCGCGATGGGGGACTTGCCCTGCTTCTGCGCCCAATAGGCGCTATACTGCAGGTTCGTCACCTTGCCGCCGTCCACCCAGGTCACCCGGCCCCGGGGCCGGTAGTCGTCATCCCAGGGGAGGACCTCGGCTCCGGGAAAGGCCGGGTCGGAGTAGAGGGTCACCTGCGGGCCGAAGATCTGATCGCCGACCTTGTTCCCCCCGCCCTTCTTGGAAAGAAAGCTGCGTCCCTCATCCGCCCGGCGCGCGTCGAAGACGCTGGTCATGGGGCCGAGCATGCCCGCGACCGCCGCCGGCTCCAGGATCACCGTGTATTTTCCGGGCTCCAGCGCCTTGGTCTCGGTGGAGGCCATGGCCTTGCGGATCGCCGCCCGCACCTCGGCGCTGGCGCTAAAGCCGGTTGAGTCTTGAAGATTGCGGGTGACCCAGCCTGAGCCGTGGCCGTCGCGGGTCCGTGCGGTGCAGGAATAGTCAAGGACGGTGGAGCGCTGAAATCCGGTGGCGCCATGGCGTGTGGCGAAGGCCTCATAGCCTTGCGCGTCTTCAAGAAAGCCGGCGGCGGTGAGATCCGAGGCTTTGCACGCCGCGATGGAATCGGCCGCCACCTGGGCGCGATAGGCCGGGGTGATGGCGGCGGTGGCGGCGCTGAACGTCTGGGTGGCGAGGTAGGTCTGCGGGCCGAGGCTGGGGGTATATTCCGGGTTTTCCGGGGCCAGGCGCGCCAGCTCCTCCGCCCGCCGCACGGTCCGCTCCAAGGCGGCGTCGTCGAAGGCGTTGACGGTGGCCGTTCCAAGCCGCTTGCCGAACGCCACCTCCACCTCCAGGGAGGTGTTCTCCACGATGCCGCTGGTGGTCAGATTGTTGAGGGCGAAGCGGGCGTTGCCGGTGACCAGGCCGCTGAGGTTGGCGCTGCAGTCGTCGGCCTTGGAAAGGCCGACGACCTTTGTGACGATGGCCCGCGCCTGGTCTTCGGTGAAGATGGTCATGCTCGGTTTCTCTTCCTGGCGCGCATCAGCCGAGCGAGCGGGCGGTGTTGATGATGTTGATGCCGTTGAACCGCGCCGTCGACGAGCCGTGGGACACGGAGGAAATCTGCGCGGGCTGGCCCTTGCCGTCAAAGAAGGTGCCCCCGAGACGATAGTCGCTCTCGTCGCAGACGCCGACGCAGGCGTTCCAGAACTCCGGCGTGCGGATTTGGTAGGCCACGTCCTCCACCTGTCGGGTCACCACCCCGTTCTTGATTTCGAAGAACAGCTGACCGCCGAACTGGCCGTTATAGCGCTGCTGGTCGATGGAGTAGGACCCGTCGCCGACGATATAGACGCCGTTCTCCACATCCTTGATCATGTCCGCCGCCGACATCTTGGCCTTGCCGGGCTCCAGGGAGATGTTGGCCATGCGCTGGAACTGCACGCTGGACCAAGAGTCGGCGTAGCAGCAGCCGTCGCTCTCGGTCTTGCCCAGGATGTGGGCCTGGTCGCGGATGGCCTGGAGGTCCACCAGGACGCCGTCCCTTACGATGTCCCAGCGCTTGGTCTTGACGCCTTCGTCGTCATAAGCGACCGCGCCGAGGCTTCCGGGCTGCACCTTGTCGGCCACGAGGTTCACAACGTCGCTGCCGTATCTGAAACGGTTCGCGAGCTTGTCCAGGGTCGCAAAACTGGTGCCGGCGAAATCGGCCTCATAGCCCATGACCCGGTCGAGCTCGGTGGCGTGACCCACCGATTCGTGGATGGTGAGGTAGAGGTTGGTGGGATCGAGAACCAAGTCGTACTTGCCAGGCTTGAAAGACGGCGCCGCCAGCTTGGCGCGCGCCTGTTTGGCCGCGGCGATGGCGTCCTCCTTCATGTCGTAGGACTTGCCGTAGACGATCGTCCCACTGGGCAGGGTGACCTTATCGGCGGGCGATCCGTCCAGATATTCAAAGCCCATGCCCACGGGTGCGCCGAGGCCGGCGCGTTGGCGGAACTTGCCCGTGGCCTTATCGGTGCAGGTCACATCCATGGGCGCCCAGAGGCGGAAAACGTCCTGGTCGATGTAAGACCCGTCGGTGCTGGCGAAATACTTCTGCTCGTTGATGGTGAAAAGGGTGGAGTTGACGAAGTTGGCCCCCGCCGCAATGGCCGCGCCGTTGACCTGCAGCAGCATCTCCGCCTTGTCCTTGATGGGCACGTCGAAGGCGTTTTTCTTGATCGGGGTGCGCCAGGAGACCACGCCCACGCCTTTCACCGGCGCCAGCTGAACCGGCGCGGTCTGGTTGTGGCTGTTGGCCTGGGCGATGGCGACCGCCAGCTGCGCCACGCGGGCGATGTTCTCTTCGGTGAGGTCGTTGGTGGCGGAAAAGCCCCAGGCGCCGTTGGCGATGACGCGCACGCCCGCCCCGACGGACTCGGTGTTGACCACGTTCTGCACATAGTCTTCGCGGGTGATGATGAACTGGCGCAAATATCGGCCGATCCGGACGTCGCAATAGGTGGCGCCGGCCTTGGTGGCCGCGTTCAACGCCGCATCCGCCAGGCGCTTCTTCAGGCCCACATCCATGGTTGAGCGCAGCTCTTCGGCGTGGACGAGCCGCCCCGTGAAACTCGGCAGCAGCATGCCGCCGGTCGTCAAGCCGCAGGCGGCCAGGAAATCGCGTCTATGCAAGGTTGGTCTTCCCCCCCGTCGCACAGCGCGGGCTCATCGCTAGGCCGCCACGGTGGGACGTAGGATCGAAGGGGTCAAGGCCCGCTCTCACAGGTTGTGCCTGGTGCGGGCGGCGCCGCACGGGCGCCGCAGGGATGGGCGGTCACGCCACGGAAAAAGGCGCTTTCGTTTAAGACCCATCGTATTGCAGTCCAGACACTTCGTGCCGTGTGACCTGGGGCTGCCCGCGCCGAAATCCCGGGCGGCGCTGGGGTGAGTGTCCGGCGTCGGGCGCCCTCGGCCTCAGGGGACTGAAGCCAGCCGCCTTGGGTTTCAAAAAGGCGCAGGGCGTACCCGGCGGCGCGCCAGCGACGCCCCATTTATCGCCTGGACGACGTGAGCCCTCCGGCCCCGCGGCCGTCATAGGAGGGCGCGGCGCTCCCGTCCCAAGGTCCCGGTCCCCCCGTCCCCGTCCGGGCTGAAGGATGGTCCAATCCGGCGCGCCGCCGTGATGGAGATCTAGCCGGCGGAACGGCGGTGGGGGCGACGGCGGGGCTCCTCAACCACGCTGGCGAGGAGCAGGAGCGCCCCAGCCTCGAAGGCGATGGAGACGAGGAGGAGGGCTGGGTAGCCGAAACCTGAGGCCAGAACGCCCCCAGCCAGGGGCCCGAGGGTGGACATGAACCCTTGGGCGGTGCTGGAGAGGGCCAGGCGCATGGCCACGTCCTCCCGTCCCCCAAACTCCAGGACCATGGTCTGGGTGCTCATGAGAAAGCCTGAAGCCGCAGACCCCAGGCCAAAGAAGGCCATAAGGATCATGGGGAGGTGGTGGGCGCTGAGGAGCAGGAGGGTTGATCCGATCCACAGCGCCATGGCTCCCATAAAGACCGCACGGAAGCCGAAGCGATCGCCGGCCGCCCCCCATCCAAGGTTGGTGAGGACGTCCGCGCCCAGATAGGCGAGGGAGAGAAAGCCAATGTTGGCGCCGGAGAGGGCGATGGAGCGCTGAGCGAAGAGGATATAGAAGGGCGTGGCGATGCGCCCGGCGACGGCCAAGGTCTGGGCCAGCATGAAGAAGCTGAACCCGCGATCTGAGCGCAAAAGCGCGGGGAACTCGCTGATCCTGGCCATAAGGGCGGTCTTGGCGCGCACTGTAGGCGGTTCGGGCTCAGTCATCAGAAGACCCAGGGCCGTCAGGCCCAGGCTCGTCAGGCCGAAGGCCACGAGAAAGGTCACGCCATAGCCGTTGCCGAAGAGGTTGTGCTGGATCAGGAACTGGCCCGCGGCCCAGGCGAGGAGGGCGGCGATGGCGCCGCCGGCGATGTTGCGATAGGCCTGAAGCCGTCCTCGGCGTCCTGTGGGAATGACCTTGGCTAAAAGAAGCTGGAAGGCCACGGTCTGCGCGCCGGAAAAGGTGCCGAAGAGGAACAGAAAGAGCAGGGTGACGGCCAGGAGGGGCGGGCCGTGAATGACAAAGCCGCTGAGGGCGATGCCGAGGATCTGCACCCGCATGGCCGCCCCCATGATCATGGCGGCGGGAAGAACTCGCTTGCGATGCTCAATGTGGGCGGCGCCGATGACCGGGGAGAAGACCCCGCCGAGCTGTTGCAACGCCTGCCCAAGGCCCACCACGGCGTCGGAGCCTGACAGGAGATGCAGATAGGCGGGCATGAAGGTTGGCGCGTTGAACAGGCGAAAGCCCGTCATGCCCAGCATGCCGTGGACAAAGTGGGCCACGTAGTTGCGCGGCAGGTGCTTTAGAACAAAGGCGTCATAGGCCGCTTCGGCCTCTTCCTCCGCATATCCAGGCTCGCTGACGCCCCTCGCGTCTAATGCCGTCACCCGTCCCCCCGGTCTTAGGCGGTCTGCGCGCCGCCTTCGTCAGGGGTTAGCATATCCTGGGGCCATGGCTAGGCGGCGCTGAGCCGCGCCGGGCGCCCAGAAAATAGCCGGGTCGAGGGTTCATCCGGACAAGGGCGCCCGAGGAGACGGCGGTCAGGGCGCCCTTGACCGTCCCTGAGCCTGATCCGCTTGCCGAGGCGCGGTCGGGGTGTCGGTCTAGGCTTGTGCCTTATGGCGCTTCTCCTTGTGAAACTGGCCGCGTTCGACCGAACGCGGCCTTTTTTTCGGCCCCGCGGGGCGCGCCGAGGCTGAGAGGCTTAAACCGGTGCGCCGCCCTGAGACGGCGAGGGGCGCTCCATCCCTGACGCGGCTGCGCAGCTCTGCTAAGGCTCTTCCTGCGTTCCAGGATGACGATCTGTGCCCTTCTTGCCCGACGAACCCCTCGAAGCCCTGGCCGTTCGCCTCGAGGCCAGCGGCGACTACAAGGTCCTGCGCCGGCTTCAGCCCTATCCGGCGCAACCGGCCCCGCCGGGGGAAACCCTGCGGCGCGCCGTCGTTCTGGATGTGGAGACCACGGGGCTCGACGGCGGGCGCGATGAGGTCATTGAACTGGCGATGGCGCCCTTCACCTACGGGGCGGACGGGCGGATCTACGCTGTGGGGACCCCCTACCAGGCGTTCAATCAACCCACCGCGCCCATTCCGCCCGCCATCGTGGCGCTGACGGGGATTACCGACGCCATGGTGGAGGGCGCGCGCATCGACGCAGGGGAGGTTGAGGCCTTCATGGCCGACGCGGCGCTTGTCATCGCCCATAACGCCGGTTTTGACCGGCCCTTCGCCGAGCGCCTCACGCCCTTGTTCGCGCAAAAGCCCTGGGCGTGCTCCATGTCCGAAGTGCCTTGGCGCGACGAGGGCCTGGAGGGGGCGAAGCTGGAGCATCTGGCCGCGTCGGCGGGCTTTTTCTATGACAAGCATCGGGCGGTGAACGACTGTCTGGCGGCCATCGAACTCCTCTCACGACCTCTACCGCGGTCGGGCGCTTTGGCGTTGCATGCGCTGCTCACCCGCGCGCGCAAGGCTTCATGGCGCATCTGGGCGGAATATGCGCCCTTTGAGATGAAGGAGGCGCTGAAGGCGCGGGGATACCGGTGGAACGGCGAGGGCGGATCGGCGCCGAAGGCCTGGTATGTGGACGTGGACGAGGCCGATAAGGACGCAGAGGCGGCCTACCTCAGCGCGGAGATCTACGGGCGTGAGACCCAGCCCCTCATGCGTCGCCTCACCGCCAAGGACCGCTTTTCCGCAAGGGCTTAAGCGGGCAAGGTCGAGGAGACCCTCGGGCGGACCGGTGGCCGAAACGGTTCGCCGTCTCGGCGTTCAGAGGGGTGAAGGGGAGGGCGCGGCATGATCAGGACCATTGTCGACGGAGCGCGGCGGCTTGACGAGTTCCTGCAAGAGAAGCTCGGCAGGCCCTACAACATCCTTTTGAGCATTGGTCTCGTGACCGAGCTGGTGCGCAGCGTCCGCGAATTTCCCGCCCACGCCCTGGAGGCGAACCGCGCCGCCGGCGGCCTTGTCATGATCGTCATTGAACTGGCGCTGCTCCTGCACCAACTGGGCGCCCTGTCCCATCGTTTCCATCGCCGGGGCGGCCATGGGGTCGGAGAGGGACCCTCCCATGATCCGCACGGGGCGCACGAACCCCATGAGCGCCGCGCTTCTGGGGAAGGTGACCTATTGGCCCAACCCTCGATGCAGGCAACTTCGGGCGGCGAGGCCCTATCCGGCGTCCGCGAAGGCGAGGTTTAGAGGTCAATTCCCCCGATAAGGCCCCGCTCGCCTGGCGGACCTTTTTTGAAATCAACCTCGACGATGGGAGGCCGCCTCAAGCCGCCGTGACCCCGTCTTCCACGAGGACGGCTCTGGCGAGGAGCCGGGCGCGCACGGAAGCGGGTAGTTGACGGCGGGACTTGGCGCGCGGGAAGGGCATCTCCGCGCAAGGCTCAAGGTGGAGAGAAAGGCGCTCAGCCCCGTTGTCGAGGCGCATTTCCGCGCCTTCAGCGAGGAAGCTTTCGGCGGGCGCGCCGTCAGCGAGAAGCAGATCGTGGGCATCGAGTTCGAGGTGGTGGTAGGTGAAGACCAGGGGCGCCGTCTCGTCCTGCAGGATGGTGACGCCGTTCACCAGGGCCTGCGCCGTCGCGAGAACGCCGTCCACAAGGACGGCGTGACCGGGGGACACGCGAAGATCCCGAGCCGGGACGCGGTCTCCAAGGGCGCCGGCCTTGATTTTGATGGGCCGCATCACGGCGGGATCGGAAAAGATCTGGGAAATGGCCCGGACCCCGGCCCACAAAATAGGCCGAACAGCGCCGCTCGCCGTCACCACTAGATCGCCCGCCTTCAGGCTCTCCACAGGACGCTCGCCCTCAGGCGTTAGGATCTGCGTTCCGTTTAGGAAGCAGACGGGCTCTATGCCGGTATTGATGTTCCACTCGCCTGTGCCCTTAGCCGGGTTGTCCTGGACGTAGTTGTAAAGCTGCGCTCCCTTGGGAATGTTGGAGCGGGTCTCGACGATGAAGACTTCATTCCCGCTTTTCGTCACCGCCACGATCCCGGTCGCACCGTTGAGGCTGGCGTAGCCGAGATAGGTGTAGGTCGTCCCATCCACCAACAAACCCGTATCGCCCGTCCCGCCGATGACCGCTCCACCGCCGGTATTGGTGATGGCGACGTCCTTGGCGATCTCATTTCCCGCATACGGCAGGCCGTAGCGGTTGGGGGTGAGGTCGTAGACGTCGTATTTTGTGGTGCTGGTGTCGCTCACGCCGGGCCCGCCTTCCTCGTCTACGTCAGGAGTAGAGACCGGTACCGGGGGGGCGGTGCGCGGTAAACCGCACTCAATCTAAAGGGGAATTAACCCTGTTGAAAAGGGGCGGTTCGCCCGGTTTTGGAGCTGTCGCCGCCTGCTCATCGCCGAAAAGAGCGGCGTCTGCGTCCACGCCGCCAGGGCGTCGGCTCCGCCCGAGGCTAGGGCTGTCAGGCCGCCGCCGCGGCGTGAGGCTCCCCGTTGGCGCCGCGGGGGAGACGGGCGTTTTGCAGGCCTATCCCAGAACCGAGGGGGGCGTGATTCAAAGGCTCACCGGGCAGGTCGTCGTAGAAATAATTGACGGAAACCTCGAGGGCCTCGGCCAGTTGCCAGACCCGGCAGGCGGCGATGGTGCTGCCGCCGCATTCGTACTTCTGGATCTGCTGGAATTTTACGCCAATCTTGTCCGCCACGGCCTTTTGCGTCAGGCCGAGCAAGCGCCGGCGGCGGAAAAGACGTTTGCCGATGTGAAGGTCTGCGTTGCTTGGCATGACTTTAGCCTCGGATCCGTCCTGTGTTGAAACAGCTCCTCGCTCCCCGGCAAAGTTCGTGCCGCAGGCGAATATCTTGGCCCCTCGCGGCGCCCCTGGGCGGGTTGTCAACACATGTTTTCCAAAGACGGCGTTGCGCGTCATAGATGAAGCCGCGCCGTTATGAGATAGTCATGGAACGACCATCTTCTTGCCCGCAAAGCTCGACATAAAGCCGTCCTGGGCGGCAAAGGAGCAAGGCCATGATGCAGACGATCACCGTGTCCCCCCGCGCCGCCGGCTGGGCGGTCCGCGCGACCGGCGTCGACAACGACATGCTCTTTTTGAGCGGCGAAAAGGCCGAGGCTGCGGCGCGCGCCCTCGCGCGCAATGTCGCCGACGCCGGCGCCGTCACGCAAATCGAGATCTGGCTCCGGGACGGGCGTTTGGGCGGGCGTTTCCTGTGTCCGCCCAGGGACGCGCGGGATGGGGCCAGGGCCTAAGACGGGGGCCTAAGACGGGGGCCTAAGACGGGGACCTAAGACGGGGACCTGAGACGGGGACCTGAGACGGGGACCTGAGGCGAGAGCCTGCGACGCGGACCGGCGAGAATGGTCAAAGGCATGGGATCTTACGAGGGCCGCCCTGCGCTTTAGCTTGAGCCTTCTGGTCCCGGACGCCCCCTTTTTTCCAGTGGCTCGCCCTAGGGCGTTGACCAACTTGACGGCTTGACGGGCGTATAGGCCTGGACCGCTCCATCGCCGGCCACGGCATCCAAAATAGGGTCGTCGGCGTCTGTCAGGCTCGCAAGGGCGAGGGCGTCGTGGAGGGACAGGGTCTCATCGCTCGACGTCGTGAACTGCAGGCGGTAGGGTCCCGCCGTCCGGCCCGCTGCGCTTAGGAACTCAGGGTTCGCATTGATATTGACCGCGAAATGCGTATCCGGCGGGAGAGAGCAAAGCAGGGCGAATGTCCTTCGGTCGGACAGGAGCCTTGGCCGATCAAGGCAGTTGGGAAAGGCGCCGTCGGGCGAAGCGGTGTAGGACCAGGCGTCTGGCGTCATGGGCTGGTCGAAAACGATCTTCAGAACAACAGTCCCGCCGGGGGACGCGGCGCCGTTGGCGGGATAGGT
>Ga0116231_10009548_pt1 | contig 16283 bp, 21 predicted proteins | sample S1TSphgellanicum_2_FD_89695 | JGI IMG/M metagenome (GOLD analysis project Ga0116231, IMG submission 89695) | Host-associated microbial communities from peat moss isolated from Minnesota, USA - S1T2_Fd - Sphagnum magellanicum MG | ecosystem: Host-associated > Plants > Peat moss > Unclassified...
AGAAACTCAGGACGCAGATTGTGTATAATGGTTTGCCCAAGTTTTTGGGAAGATTATTATATGCTTATCTACACCCACTGTTGGGAGCTGATGAACTGAGTGGGTAGTCATGGCAGCTTGTCAGGTAGTCATGCCATTTGTGATGAAGGTGATGGTCTGTCACTTTGTGAGCGACTCTCATGAGGTTATGACTGCACTGATTGTCGTGTTACCTTAATTGTTGTTGTGGAGATTTCTCTGCAACTTCATCAATCTCGCTTTGCTGACATCGAGCTTCTTTGTAAGCAGGGAGGAATCATGGGAAGGCAGGAGGCAACTGGACTAGGGGTTTTTTTCTGCCTGCGAGAGTTTCTTAATGATAAGGCAAGTCTTGTATAGCTCAGAGGAAATTCCAAGCTTTTATTGTCTCCTGCATTTTATGTTGGGTACAGAATAGCTGATTTGCATCATTTCTAATTCCACATAATCTAGCCCTTTGGGCATTCACCAAGATAGCTCAAAGCTGCATCATGAGTTTGGTGATGAATGTAAGTTAACATTGCATCCATGATCCACAGGAGATGGTATCAAAGTTGGGGATGACTCCTGGTGTGAAGGGGAAGATGGTGATTGTTCAGGGCTTTGGCAATGTTGGCCGACACACAATTGATGTAAGTTCTGACCTTCTCTGCAACAGAACACATTTGAAGTGTGTTGTTTCCTGTGTTCAAAGGACAGGTATTATGTCGCAGGCTCTAATGGCATTTGGTTTGATGATATATACTGCACCTCCTAGGTAACTTGAGAAGCATATGCTTGTGCCATGAATTTTCTAGAATTTGTTGAGTTCTTATGCATTGTTCCTTTTTATGCAGAGCATACATGGTGCTGGAGGTAAAATCATTGCAATAGCTGAGGCCAATGGAGGCCTAGTGGACGAATCGATGGAGGGCCTGGACATTCCTGCCCTGAAGGCCTATCACAAGAAAAAAGGAACTATCACTGGGTTCCCTGGTGCCACAACGGTATGGTAATTGCTCCAATTTGCATCTCACTCGGATGACTTCTCCTCTAACTGCAGGTAGTTTTTGTTGGTTCCAATGGAATCAGTTTGCATACAAATTTGCCCATTAGGTACTATGTTTCTTCTTCAGACCTATGATGATGCTTTCAGGGTTGTTCTAATATGCACATATGGCTGCAGGTAAAAAATTCATCAGGCATTTTGGAGCTTCCATGTGATGTTTTGATACCAGCTGCACTGGAGTCACAGATTCATTCAGGCAATGCAGCCAACATCAAGGTAATCCTTGAACTGTGTGTATTCATATCACTGGATTTTGCAGGCTGCCTATTGTAGATTCTTGATTCAAGCTACCACACTTGTTTCCTCTCACATAGGCTTTGGTATGTTGTCAATCAAATCAGACTGAAGGAGCATCTCTTGTTTCACAACTTGTTGGCAGGCAAAAGTTGTAGCAGAAGCGGCAAATGGACCAGTCACACCATTGGCAGAGACTATTCTGGAGGCAAACAATGTTGTCATCCTCCCAGACCTGTTGCTCAATGCTGTAAGTTTCGAGATATTTTTTCTTAGCCTTCTTGTTGGTTCCAGATGTTGTGTAATGTGTTTTTGTGACATACCCTTTTACTGCATATGCCTTGGAGTTTGTAAATCAGAGATTCTGACCTAATGAAAGACTTTATGTTCATCACCTACTGGTTCTCTTTTATGAATCCTGACTGCAAGCAGTTTTTGATCAGGGAGGAGTGACAGTTTCATACTTTGAGTGGCTGAAGAACCTGAACCATATCCATTTTGGGCGCATGAGCCGACGGATGGAAGAGCGGGGTAAGAAGGTGAGGAAGCTCTCAACTGCTTGTTCCTATCTATTGGACACTCATGGGAAGGTGTGGTCTGCCCTGGTGTTGTAACAGTCTTGGTGATCATTTCTTCCATGGTTTATGATGGTTACTGCTTCCTCTCCAGTGATTATAAATTCATGCTGGAATCTGCATGGGATGTTGACTGCTTAAATTTAGCAATTGCTTTACTGATATTTCTTTGTTTGACCAAAGGTGCTGATTGATGCTTTGGAAACTGAGCTTGGAAATGGACATAGGTTCTCTGAGGAATTGCGAAGTCAGGTGGTCAAAGGGTATGTTGAAACTGAGCTCAGCAACACAATTTCATTCCACTTTCTGTTTTCTCAGTATTGTTGGAGCTCAGTATGTCTTACTTTCTCTAATGTTATGTTGCTTCTCAATCTGTGAGTTGCAGAAACACCGAAGTTGATTTTGTGTGGTCGGGCTTGGAGGAGACTATGTTGCAGAGCTGGGACAACGTGAAGTGTACTGCACAGGAAAGGGTATGTCTTGAACCATGTATGATCATCTTTTGATGAAAGCTTTATTCACCCTCTTTGTTCTTGGTCTCTTCAAGGTCTCTATGAACATGCATAGCTAATTTTTTTGTCCTTGCTTGAGAATTAGTCAATCTGCTTTCCTCTTCATATGGTGGTCATTGTACTAGCTAACTTCAGTTTTCTTCTTTTCCTGCAATGTCTTTGAAACCTGATGTTTAATTTTTTCTTTCTTATTGTCTTTTGGCAAAGGTAGTTTGTCCAGGGTGTTTTTCATGAAATAGCCAAATAGCTGACACCCATGGAACTGTTTTGACTTTCCTAGGGTTGCAACTTCAGGACAGCTGCGTACCTGATTGCTATAGAGAGGATAGCAACCTGCTATCGTCTCAGTGGCATATTTCCTTGATAGTGCAAGATCCTGACCTGCACTTTTGCACACACCAAGCAAAGGCTTGATTTAGATGCATTCTTCCATTTTTAATCTACAAATTCAATTTTGTGGCTTGTATCATGTCACAAGAAACAGAAATAAGTCAGATCTGGGACTATCCACATCCATTTTCAGTAGGCTGGTTTTGCTTTGGAACCATTTCATAGAAAGACAATGAGTTGCTTTGTCTCCAGAAAGGAGGCCTTAATGTAATGCTAGCATTCAATGGCTGCAATTGGGCAACTGGATAGTAAACATTTCTTGATTTCAGATCATTCCGTCTGTTTTCTAATCTTCTTCAGTACATTGTTTTTCTACTAATGTCAAGAATAATCAGTTCTGGCTGGCTACAGGAAACTTTCTTCCCAGCCAAGGTAACTGCCTGAGCCTCTCCAAACAATGCCATCTCCTTTTGCATATGAATATCCTTGGAGATTGTGCATTATGCCACTTTCTCCTAAACAATTGTGTCATCTCTTTTCTGCTTGCACCTGAGTCTGTATCAGTGCCAGAGAAACCACCCATAACAGGAGCAACCCAGTCTGATGAGAAGCTTGGTTTGCATGGTTTCCTTGACACTCTGTTTCTAAACAGCCCTCCAAACAAACAGGAGAGATGCTGCAACGTACAACACAAACTTCTCCCTTTTCGTGCACAATGTGTGTTACTAAAAAGGAAGTAGTCCCAGTTGAATTGCCAAAAATGAAAATCACAGCAACATGTTGATAATATTCAGCAGAGGTGCTAATTCAATTAGCTACATGGTGATAATATGATCTGGTGATGCTAATTCAATTACCAATAGCTCATAACAAATCTGCAATGGTAATGGGGTTTGGGTTTGCCACTGGAAGAAGTTGAGAAGAGGCCAACCCCACTACTTGCCTTAGGATTGAAGATTCTTGCATGTTCTAAAAATTAATGGGGATTCATTGATGGATAAAAGTGACCAAGATTGAGAGAGGGGGGACCCTTTGAACATTTGATACCCAAGCTTTGTTGTTGCAATCTGTGCAAAAATGTATTCATTTGCTTGTGTGAGCAAATAATCAAAGCTTTGTATCATTAGAGGGAGGAATAGGGTGTCACACACGGTAATTCCTTTCCTCTTGCATGTGATGTCCAACAAGTTTTTCATAACCTAACTCAAAAACTGGGAATCATTATAAAAACAATTTCAAATGGTGTCTCAAATTAAGTAAATTTATAATTTAATGTAAATAGTTTGTTATGTAATTAAGTTTCATGATTTATTTAAAGGTTGGGTTTTATAATTTAATGATAATTTGATAAATCATCACCAATTAATCATAGCTTCAATTAATGAAAATTGAAAATCTTTGTGTAAAACATGAGAGGGGAAATCAATGTGTCATGATTAACGATGATGACATTTGAAGCCACATGTTAGCAAATGTGGCCAAAACAATGCCAATCTCTTGATAGAGGAGTGAAGTGTGGCTGAATGAAGTTCATGCAACTATTCTTGCATTACTTCGAAGTCAATTTCACATATCATGCATGCAAATGTATCACATTACATCATGTGTCTCTCTACTGTAAACATATTTTAACAATTGGATACCCATTGGGACAATGGGTTGAATAGTACCACACTGAGCAAGGCCCATGATTGAAGGATGAGAATCATACCTTGTTTCATAATGGAACATTGCAGAACATAAATGGAATATAGGGAGTACAGGTTGAGCTGTAAGTCATGCATTGTGTGCATTTCCAGTTGTTACAATGAACTCATTTTAGAAGTTGGATACTCATTGGCACAAGAGGTTGAGGTACAAGCACATATCTGCACTTTTCAGTATGGATTTGGCTTCTCTGACAATTGAGGTTAAGGAAACCCCATTATGGAACGATAGGAGTCCTGTACTGATTCAAAGCGCAATGGAAAACATTGTGGGAAATAAACAGAACATAGGAAGGAAATGCCAATATAATAATGTGCCCAATGGGGAGGGCTCACAATGAGCCAAAATCAGCCCCCACTATTGCCATAAATAACAGAGGCAAAACAGCAACAGATTTTTCTAATACATTAAAGTTCCAATCAAGAGAGGCAGGGGAAGGAAGCCACAACAAGTGGTCACTAAAGAAACCACACCCCAGCTAGGCCATTCGGAGATCCTCTCCAAAACCCTTTACAGGAGCAACAGACTGTACTGATACATAACATTGTCACAAAGGCTATGTGCCCAAGTTTGAGAGAACAAAACTAGAGAACAAGGACAGAAAGGCAAACCAATTGTGGCTGCTATTACCTTAACCAAGGACTGAGACCTATCATTGGACTTACCTTGATGTGGACATTGTTCAGGCAAATACCACCACCACTGCTCTTCAACCCCCCCAACACACAAGCAAATGAGCTAGAGAGAGAAGAAAAAGCCAAGAAAGGGAATATATCTTCATAAGCATTAAGAATTTCACTTTACTTACAAGAAAAAACTTGAAAAGAATTGAGAAATTTTCCCGATAATAGGGTTACGTACTTCAGAGTTGACAACATAACATCAGGAAATTAGCAGGAATAAAAAGAGGAAACCCAACCCTAAAGGAAAGAGAAAACAAGACCCCAAGTAAAAATGAGGAGCAAGATAACCCAAGCATGGGAAGTCTGAAACATCAATTCAAAAGAGGAATGGTTAGGGGAGAAAGACCAGAAAGGCCTCCTTTCATCTGAAGACAGAAATAAGAAAACCCCTTCAAATTAGGGGGTGTCTAATGAGGTAGGCAGAATACCTCACAGGTCAGCAAGCAAGTTGCCAGAAATTGAGACCTGAAGGCATTGGACAATATCAGGAAAATGTTGATCTGGCCACTGCCCTGTCCTGAGCATCAGTGTCCACTTTTGTTCACAATACTAGAAACTTTGAAACCCTTATCTTACCGCAGCTAAAGTCTTTTCACTTAAGGCCCAATAAGACCAGTCATATGGAACCTACCAATATCAGTACTGCAGAACCATTTCTGACAAAGATCAGAAGGAGATCAGAAGGAATTTAAGTTTGTGTTGTGTTAGGGTTTAGGGTTTCTGCACCATCTATCACCAAGTTATCAATTAGCAAATCAATAACCATGCCCATTTGTGGAGAAGACCAGTCTGAAGCCTTCATCACCAAACACCTCAGAGTGAAAATGCACATGGATTAGCCCGGCACAATGACAAGATGACAATATTCCTTTACAATTAGTGACCAAAAAAATTTCTCATGTAAGCAATGAGGAAAACTAGTTCAGGCTATCCTAAAGAATCTACTTCCGCACTTCAGGCAAGGTAGTTGTAAATCTGAGGGTTTGTCTTGTCTCTCTCAAGATACTCACGGTCAATCAGGCTCTCTATTCGCTTCTTCAAATCTGCTGGCTTGATTGGAAACTTAAGCTGCAAAATGGCAGAACCCAATTTCCTCAGATCTCCATTGTATCTACTAAAAAAGCTCAGTCAGCAACTCTTGGAGGAAAGGTAAAACATGACAAAGCTCTCCAAACAAAGTGTACCTACTTATACCCAGAGCACTACAAGTCAGACAGCTGCATGCCCTATGTCTAAGCCCACAAGCATATTCAAACTTTCAAGACTGATAAACCTAGTGACACACATTTTGCAACAATTATCTCAAGGCATGCAAAAAAGAGGATATCACAGGCCTGAAAGGTTTGGATAATACCTGCTGAAAGAGCTCTGTGATTAGCAAAGTATGACTCAGGACTTTGCGTGTCTTCATAATCCGCACAATTGCAGCATCAATCTGTACATTTTCACACAAACCTTCTTAGGCATCAATTTTGCTAGGACATTCATCAACCAGCATCCAGTTGGCTACACAGCATCACACATATACACTCAGAAATATAACTTCCATCAGTATGAGCTCCAATGAAGCGTGCCATCTCCTAACCTCTACACAATTCAACTCCTTTAGCTCAAGCTCACCTTCGACACTTAAGTTGGAATAGACTGCCTCCAGACATAGTACTATGTAAAGTTCTGTGATTGGAGCATGATTCTAAGAACTTGTACAAACACAATTTCTTGCACAATCACAAACAGGGCAACACAAAATAACCATAGGAGAAACTTTAGGTACATGATACATCCCACAACTAAGTAAGAAGCAAGACAAAGAACCAATTCTAACAGAGGTCAAACTATGTTTCTTCAGATCAAATCCAAAGAACATTCACCTCAATGTGAGCATCTAGGTGGATAAATGAATATCTGATCAGTCTCTCAGCTTTGAAGGAATTTATGCCCAAGCAGTCTTCACTTTTCCTACAAAAAACCAAAGAACTTTGGAACACAAAATCTACCTGATATTGGCGATCTTGAAACACTCGCTCAGTGGTGCTTGTATTCTCCTCTACTGTCTCCTTCAACTGAATAGCATTGACCTGTTCAGAACAAAAACGAACCCATGAAATTTTCAGGTTCATCAGATGACCATTGATGCTTTCATACATGGTAATGATGGTCATAACAGCTGATGATGGTCATTGAGTTCATAACCACTGATGACTGCTCACTCAACTTACGCACAGCTTAAGAGTAGAAAAGCCTGACAATATGCATAAACAAGGGAAATTAGCATCCTGTCTGTCAGAAGCCATCTAACTCCAGCCTTGTGTAAGGAACACCTCTGTACTGTTCAGGTCGGTGAACTATCCAGAGTCTGAAATGAACCTGCAGGGAGCCTGTTAACAAGTGCATGGACAGATGCCAGCAATTTACCTTGATACGAAAAAGAGGGGCAACAAAATCATCATTGAAAGTGAAGCTGTCCTCATCTTCCACATCCCTTCCTTTCGGGTTCTGGGCCCACACATCATTCCAAACAAAACCATTAGGCAGACAGTCTAGCATTACAACCAGTGGTCTTCAAATTTCAATGGTTCAGGATATTGAGACTACAAGAACAAGTTCATTAGTAATATGCAGACTTACAGTGTGGGAAGTTATTCTGACAGTCCAAAGTCCAAATGCACTTTAGCTGAATAAAAACCAGACCTCAAGGCATTTCACAACATCAATTGCAGCAGCAATGTCTAGGAACCAGGTCCTTAACAATTTCTAATAACAAGAGAGGGTCAATCAACATAATCCATTCCAGATTCTCTGTATTGGGGTTGAGAGATTGCTATTTCAGGTACAAACTTCCCACAAAGCCCATTAGTGTACTGCTACTTGCTTGACAACTACACCTTGACTTCCACAGATTTGGTGGTACTAAATGCAATGTCCTTCACCTGGCAGATCAATCACATATAGCTTGAAGGGTATAATAGAAGTCAACATAGTAGTGTCACATTTCAAGCTACTGACAACAAAGACAACACAGAGCCTTCTTGCAGTAATCTCATGCATGCCTCTGTTGCCATTGTGTCAATAGCCAAAATGGTTGGAATTTGTAGCCACCTTGCAAGTGGTTGCAGGTTGAATTCACCATGAATATGGCCCACTCAGGTATAGCAGTAGTCAACTTGTCACTGAAAAACCCTTGGGTCCAACCTTGGCAAAGGGTTGGACAACCATATCAGCCCTACTACAGCAGTTAGAAAGTGACCACTCAGTCCCTTGGATGTAGTAACCCTATTTGTGCCCTGCAGGATCAAGAGCCACTCAGTCACATACAACTGGAACATAAGGACACAGTGCCAAACCTTGTTTAAAACACGAACTTTTCCACAAGCCAATGACTGTAGTGTTCTGCGAAGCTCTTTGTCCTCAATTGCTGTGGTGTCCTTGATTTCCTGGAATGTCAGACTCTGTGCATCGTTGAAAAGCATCAGCACAACTGTCTGCACAAAACCCACAGAAAGTGCCAGGAGAAATGTACTATTCAGTATCACATTGCACTGTGACATTGTCCAGGATGACAGAAAGTCTCCATTTTGTCAGCTCTGTTAACACCATGATGGTTCAGGAAGGTTTAAATCCATCAACAAGTTCAAGATTCATGGCATCCTCAGCCAACTTGACATCCAGGAGAGAAATCTTTAGGACAAGGAGCTTTACATTCAGCTTTCAAAAAAAGGCATCAAACTGTGTGATTGCATGTGTAGTGGTCACATCACCTTATAAAAAAAGTTAGCATTTGGTCTGATGAAATTTTGACCAACCCAACTGACTGATGATAGGTGCATTACAGGCTTATCCATTACAGGATCCTCACTGGTTTCAGGGTAGCTTAGCCTAGAGACTTAAAGATGTAGAGTTACCTGGAAAAGAGAAACAGAAAGCTCCTTCTTCCCCTTTGGGTAGTTGGCCTTGAGAACACAATAGCCTAGAGAATTTTGCCACATTAAACGCCGTCCACTATGCTTACTCAAGTAGAATTCCTTAAAGATGTCCTGCATTCCAAACACCCAACATTGGGGAATAATCATCAATTAACATTCCTCACAATAACATATTCCCACAGGCACTACTACTCAACTTCCATGCTAATGTCTAGATATGGCTTTTCACAAAGCTACTAGTACAGTCACACATCACTAAATGTTCTGGTTTGTCACCTTTGGAGCTGTTCTGGGTTAGAAAATACACCACAAAAACGGAACATGACCAACAGTGACCTACTCTACATCTATGGTGTAAAAACATAGACTCAGCAAATGTAGGAACCTGCCTGGTACACATTGAGTTCATGCGGCACCCGAACTTCCATTGGTGGATATGTTGGCCAATAGCTGCACCCCATCCAAATTAGCATCAGTTTATGAAAGCTAATGATTGAGGGTACAGGGCATGTTTCCAAGGTTCCCCAAACATTCTGACTATTTTATATGAGGTGTAGAATTACTTGAAAACTTTCTAGTATGCACAATCAATGCAAACCTGGCAATATTTTGAAGCATTGGATTACAGAACATCTTCATATCTTAGGTGGAATTGCAAGTCCTAGTGTTGTTCTGTGAGACTTGGTTCCCCTGTGCTTGTAGCTTGAAAATCTCAAATTTCTCACAAGAGTTTTACTCATGATTGTCAAGTCTGTGATCTGGTTGCATGTAATTAATTCTACACTTTGACTTGTGAGAACTTAAACAAGACTGGAACTACCTAGCCTCTGATTCCCTTGTTTAGAGCACTCCTAACACAATCAACTGTACTGCCTCTCATAAACATTTTAGAGCCCTCAATTACCACATATATGAAAAGCTTACATACTAAGACAAGAAATGAACACTGAAGGTAATAAATACCCAGTAGTAAGCACATGCACATTCAGCTCAATTCCTGATGGAAGCTTTGTTCGAGCCTGAGCCGATTGCCTGAAGGAGTCATTTATCTCTCTTGATAGCTCAATGTCCTGTATCAAGTATAGTTGAAGTCATTTTCTAAAGAGTCAGGTGACACTGGAGGCTTCACTAGCAATGGAAATGGTTGCTTGCTTGATGATATTCAAAGTAAAATCAACTCCGTAGAAATAGTGGCTATATTGTCTAACATATTCCAATAATACATTCTCGAAAATCTCCATTCCCCCCATAAGACTGTGAAGTCAAATTACTGTATCACCAATCTGGATCATGATTCTGACCTTGAACATTCCTTCCAGCTTATTGGTGAACTGACTGCCACACTCTGTCTTGAGCTGCCTCCAACCAAATCCAAAACACAAAGCAAGAGAATTGAAAATAAGCAGATGCACTTCACAAGCAAGCAACTTCATGAGTGCTGCTATCCTACAAAAGGAAGAAAAATTTGGACAATGCAAATTAAGAAATATCACCACCATACTCACATTGTGTACAAAAAAGTCCCACAGGTACTTACATTCCCCAGACCAACCTTGACATTCTTTGAATGAACAAACTGTAGATTTCAGGATCCAATCAGTGGAGCTAATAATCTCCTAGTAAAGTTCAAAAACCTTCCATATGAAAATCAAGCTACAGCAGTTTCACAGAGCTCAAAAATCATGGAGACAATTTGAATTTCCATAGTTTAAGGTGATGAAATCACCTTGGAAATCATGGACTTCTCTGCATCAATGGACGCACTCTTCCCAAGTAGTAATCGCTTTGCCAAATCCTTCTTATAAAATGCCTCAAACACATCCTTGCCCTGTGTCCCAAGCAGTAGAAGATAGTCAGGAGAGATCCATTTCTTCACAAAACAACTAAAGCAAACTTTCAAAACCTGCAACCCGAGGACTATTCCATGAATCGGGATAAAACCATCAACAATGCTCAACCCCAAAAATGTACCTGGATGAATCTAAAAAGAACAAGCACTTTATCGAGTGTGCCTTCAAGTTCCTCCTCAGAGGTTCCCTTGTTCCCAGCCCGAAGCTTGCTATCAATGAACTTAGCTATCAACTCTGCAGGTCGATTCTGAACCACAAAAACTGTCCAAGATGTTCAACAATGTTCTGGAAGCATGCATACTTCTCTTTTCAAAAACTCATAAAACTAGCAATTTCTGGAAGTATACTACAGGATGTTCAACCTAAAACTTTGGACCAGATCATTCACACCCACACAGAGAATCCAAATGTCAATACATCAAAAGTCTTAGCCAGTTCCCTATTTAGAGATCTTATCTGCGACTGACTTGTGGGTGTTGGACATTTCAGTGCTACTTGTCTTGTTGAGAAAAAACTATCCCCCGTAGTAATATCTACTACAAAATACAGAATATTAAGGTAGCTACTTCCACATTGTAATACACAATTCCATGTGCAGAAATAATCAAGAATTGCCACTGAAATCTGGGCACAGAAAAACAGGGAGACAATGGTTCGTGTTAGAAAAACCTGACGAAGGTTGATGAGATGTTCAAATGCATCTTTGAGAGTGTTGGAGAAGCTTTCATTTTTGGAAAAGCTTTCTTCCCAGATGACATCAAGGCGGGCCTTCAAATCCAAAAGCCATGACACCATATCCTTGTCTTTCTCTTCATCCATTACTGTATTGTGCCCTGTCATCTTAATGTATGCACTTAAAGCCTGCCGTAGAAGCTCGAGTGCATTCACACGGGAGAAAAGAGCATACATTCTCTGAAGATCTCCAACACGGTTTGCATCCATTAGCATTCGGTACCCCTGCAAAAGCAGTCAGATTTTGATTTCAAGTGTGAATATAATACCAGCTTAGCCATAGGCTAAAACATAGACTCTCAATAACTCTTGAAAACTCACTGGATTAGACTACTCAATAACTCTTGAAAACTAACCAGAACCTGATGAATAAATCAAGCCATTTGCATAGAAAAGCTTCAGCATTAGGTTGCCTTGCTTGTTAAACATAAAGAAATCCTTGCAGTGGCACCCAAATTTTCAGGTAGTGCCTGGCCAGATAAAAGATTGCACACTCACAGTACCTACCCACAACACCAATCACTAATGGAACAAATTCTGTAGTTAACTGTACCTTATCAAGAATTCCAGATGTATGGCGGTCAAGCAGCTGTTTCTCTGAGGTGGCTATTAAAGCCTTTCGTGTACCTGCATCCAAATATAGTAAACACCTCTCATTCTCTTCATGTAGCCGTGCCTGCAATCAGAGCAAAAGTCACACATACACACATACATCAGAGATTATCTCAGGGAAGGGCAGTAATGTATCCAGCAGAAGGCTAACAGGATATACAGGCAAAAAAACAAATATCCAACCATCCTAATAAACATGCAATCTATAACCACTCAGATGCATCATAGGGCAACTTTACACTAGCACCAACTGCAAAAATCTGGAATCATAACCCTATACAGAAAGGAGAAAGAAAACTAATGTCTTCCAATCCAAGTCTAAGATGCAAACTTTAGCCATTTCACCAAGCATGTCTGCTGCAAGGGAGAGGCAAGCCACCCTTACACACCTCCACATGTTTCAGGTAATCCGGCACATCAGTTTGCTGCATGAAACGTGTTCCTTCAGCAGCATAGAAATCAGCCGTGCACTCCAAAAACTGCCTCTCGAAGCTTTCTGAGTATATACCCAGTGCACTGAACATTCGCAACAAGTGCTTCAGAAGTGTTCGATCCACAGTCTCTCCCATCCTGCAGGTCATTAGAATATAGTCCAATCAGGATCCTCTGACACAGCACCCTGTATGTGTGGCACACAAAAAGATCCAGAAAAACCCCTTATATTTGGCCTACAACACAGCATACTCTTTAGTCCCTGGAATGTGCTCCATTCAATGAACATACTAAGGCCGGGATGTATTTTCAGTTCTCAAATGCCATGCAGAATTTAACCCTAATTTTCAAGTTCTCAGAAACTTTCTTCTTTGATAGGCCTTTGAGAGCCAGGCCTATTGAAGAAATTTTCAGCCCTTTCTGAGCCAACATAGGAGCAACTTTCAGAAGCAAAAGAAGTAGGAGAGATTCTATTGCATAGCACACTTAAGACCAAAAAAAAGATTAACTCCCAAACCAAGTAATATTCACCTTTCTTGTTCAATGAGACAAAGAAGACCGGAGACAGTTTTCAACTCAACTTCTGGGCACACAGAGAGATGGCAACGGAAGAGCTGGAGACCCATGTCCCAAAGAGACAGTACACCCGAGTTTTGAATGACATAAGTACGGTCAAGGTAGAGGGCAATGCTGCGGATTAGAAGCATTTGGTCACAGTGATCCTGCCAACAGCTCTCGACTTGTGACAAAAAAACCACCACATCAGGGCTTTGCCCTACTAACAATTGCAGCTTGGCCGCAATATGGACCTCACATTCTTGCTGAAGCCTGCGATATAAGTTGCCAGCCATTTTGTGCAAGCAAAGATCTTCAACTGCCTGCAAAAAGGGGCATTAATTAAACACACATAACACGCAATATGGTAAACTTGGATCCCAGAGACTCTTGCCAAATTTATTAGCCTGAATAGAAATTGATTTATTACCCGATAAAGCTCCTCCAGGCTACAACTGACTGGTTGCTTTTGGTGGATAGCAGTGACAGCTTCCTTGATCTTAGCCCATGTAATGTCCTCAAAGTTATGAGGGAGCTTTGGTTTCTCTGCAACCCAACAACCAATGGTTCTCAGAGCTAAACCCACCTTCAGAATTGAGTTTGGAAAACTGCGCAAAGGCACAATAGTGATTCTTCTAGTGACCATTCCTTATAGCATAGGGTTATTACTTTTGCATGTTACAATTCAGGATCAAACGCTTCCTTGCAGCCATGCTACATTGTTGCTCGATCAGCATTACACACAAGGAGGTGCATTATGGTTTGACAGGTAGCATTGATGTCAGTGTAAATCAATTGTAGACTTATTGGCCATGCGAATGAATATTCTGGACAACACATGTTCAACATTCCTGGGGAGGAGATATTACTCTGACAAGTACAGACAACCATAATGAAAAACCTGCAGATGTGAATATGTTCTCCAAAACTGTCAGCCTTCATGAGTGATGCCTTTCAATGAACAATTGTAAAATAACAACAAAGAATTTCAATGCAAATGCAGATCCACTCCTCAAATGAACTCCTTGCATGTATGACAACCCATCACAAAGAGATCACAAAATCCAGTGAATAGAACCATGCATATCTATGAGATTGCATAGAAAACTCCAAAAGAACAATTTGGAGATATCTGTGGAGAGTCAGTTCCAGCAAAACCAAAACTAACACAACAAGAATGAGTGCAATCATAACCTTACTCACAAAATATCAGACCATTGCTTTCACCATAAAGATCAGTGACCAGCTGCACTGACTCCCCACTGACTTCATCAGCTCCTAACAGTGGGCACAGCTAACTACATGACAATCTGCCCCTAATTTCAGGCAACACAATTATACAAAACTCTGCATCCTGAGTTTCTGTCACATTCCCAGAACCAACACAGAAGTGAAAGGAAGACACAGTCATGATGTTGGCTAGCACTCAAGAGACGTAGCTAATAAGAAAAGTCAACAGCACCCTCATTCAAGCTGCAACAATCACTGCTTGTGAGGGTAAGCTTCATTTCATTTCAGCTTGCTCCTGTACAAGCAAGCATCTATGCCTACACAGAGAGGCCTACCAATAGAGGATAGTGATTGAGGCATCCTGCACCCTGACATATCCATTGAGCACCCCACTGGTGACTACTACTGGGATGAACAGGGATGGTACTCTATTGCAGCATGCTGAACCCATGCTGAACCCCAACAAGAGAATATGAAAAGGAGAGAAAAGACAACAAAACACTTTGAAAGTAACTATTGCGACAGAATGAGCCAAACCAAAACGATCACTTCAAGATTGAGTGCAGTTCACAAGCATTGTGAGTGTCATTCGCAAAGTATCAGACCATCACCTTCATCAGGAATGGCCATGGCTAAAGGCATTACTCCCCACTGATTTCATGAGCTCTCCACAGTGGATGTACATATGTATAAAATAATCTGCTCAAAACCTAGGGTGCACAATTATTTGCACAAACATCTTTGTCCTGAGTTTCTGTCACACATTTTCCTGAGACAATAGGAAGACTCTGATTAGGTGTCAGCTAAGCAAGAAAAAGAACAAGAGAAATACTCTTGGGAGCCAATTCACATACCTTTGAAGGGCTTGATGACAAGTTTCTTGGCAGGGTGTGGCGGTGTGGCCTTCTTCCTGGAAAGGTTGGCGGTGGTGCCCCCTCCAGGCACAGCACAGGGTGTTGGGGTCACAGTGGGATCAACCCCCTGATGCTCCAGAACCATGAGCTCCCCAGCAACAGTCTCCTCCTCGTTTACTAGTTCTCGTATTCCCATCTTCTCATATGCCTCAATCCCTCCTCCTCCTCCCGCCTGCTGCGGCTTCGGTTTCTTGGTAGCCGATATCATTGCCGGCGCAATGCCACTACTGCTGCTCAGCCTCTTCTTCTGCGACATCAATCTCCCCCACCTTCCTCCCTCAATGAAACCCTAATTCCAAACCCCACTTTCTTCCCCCTCCCATCTCTCACCACCCCTCTCCTCCCACACCCCAACCCAAAAAAGAAAAAAAGAAACGCAAAACTCACAACAACTCACAACAGCAAACAAAACTCCCTACGAACAACTCTGCTACTCTATCCCCTCGGCCTCTTTGAAAACCCCCCTCTACACAAATCCTCTTGAACCTTCTTCCTGATGCAAAACCCTATCTCAAGAGCCTCGGTTTTTTCGGGTCCACACCCAATTGGAAAGGGAAGCCTTAGCAGTAAATCAACGATCTCGGAGCGAAGGTGAGCGCCAGCAAGCTCCGATTCAAGGAAGAGAGACGAGATACTGGAGACACGGGAGACAGAGAAGGAGGAGGAGAGAGGAGGCAAGGGACCAGGTCCAGGTTTTCTTGGTCCTTAACAGCCCTTATTGCTGTGAACGGGACCCACATTCAGGCCACGTACCTTATGTAAGGTACCTACTAGAGAGCGAGAACGGGCCTTACTACCTATGCAAGGTACCTACTGGGAACCGAGAAGAGGACTCACTATACCTACCTACCTACCTACCTACATACCAGTTTTTTTTTTTTTTTTTTTTCTTTTTTTGAACACGTGGGGGGAAAAAAAAGAGGGGGGG
>Ga0116231_10009549_pt1 | contig 16280 bp, 10 predicted proteins | sample S1TSphgellanicum_2_FD_89695 | JGI IMG/M metagenome (GOLD analysis project Ga0116231, IMG submission 89695) | Host-associated microbial communities from peat moss isolated from Minnesota, USA - S1T2_Fd - Sphagnum magellanicum MG | ecosystem: Host-associated > Plants > Peat moss > Unclassified...
TCCACAGTCTCTTAGGCACTCGCCCTCATAGCCGTCACCCTATCTCATCTACCCGCACGTTCTGTCTAGGATTTTCTAGGCTTGACCGGCGTGTGCCGGCGTGAACATGGTTTGTATCCCGACTAATATTCAGCTTGCTCAATGTGAGGGAAGGACTTATGAAAAAATTTCATCAATTAAGAAACTAGTGATAGATTCCATTGAAGATTCCATCTTGTTGTGACCCAAATGACCCATGTTTTCGCATTGATGAAGAGAAATGCGATTTTGCAGATTGTGTTTGATCCATTGTACCTTCCTGAGGACTTGAACCCAGAGCTCTCCAATTTGCTGAAAGGACTGCTTTGTAAAGGTTTGAATTTGGCTGTAACCTTTTTCAAAAGTCTGGGAGAGCAGAGGGCCAATTTCCCAGTTATTTGAAATTCTGAAATACTCACATTATCCTGTTCTGGAATCTGTTTCTGGAATCAACCTTCAGCATGTTGCCAGGATGCCAATACATACATTATCTTGATTGTCCCACAGTTGCTGAAAGATTGATCTGAATGTTGGGGTACAGATCCAAAACAGCGGATCTGTCTGGAGGCAGTGGCAAATCATCCATGGGTGGTCATGGGCTGCCAGTCGCCGCAACAGGAGTCATAGAGCGGTAAGACATGTTAATGGTGTAAGTCTGTGAAGTGTCAACTCAAGAATGGGGTTTCCTTAGTGTGATTGCCAGATTTGGGAGCTTCTAAAATTTTCCCTTTGTGAATGTAGATATTTGTAGAAAGTGCATACCCAATTTTGTGAGCTCTAAGAATCTCAACTTGTGCCACCTTATGCAATTGCAAAGGAGTAGCAAACCACTAAACCCCTGAAAACAGCAGGAAGCCCTGGGATATTTTCACCTTCTACCTTTATTGTAGCAATGTAGCAATACATTGCCTGGAAACAGCAAGGATTAATTTTGATTTTATGATGCTAAGGAAGTGGTCTGCATCATGAAACACTGAGACGATGTGAAATCTTAACTTTGCAAATGCAAGTGTTTTGCAGAATGTGTGAGTGTGAGAATTGCAAGGTACTTTGAAGTTTGCAGTTGCAGAGTGAAAATTCTGAATTTCTACAATCCTAGAAACAGGAAATTTTGGGTTTGTATAATGTTATGAAGTTTGGATTATTTTTAATAGCAGACCTCTTGCAAATGATTGCCTGCAAACTTGAAGAATCTGATTCTACAATTCAACCTTGTTATGTAGTATGATGTTGTCACAGCATTGTTAATGGAACAAGGAGACCTCCCATGTTTGGTGATGCTGACTCCAGGAATGTGCAGTAGTGCATGCAGGGATCTGAAGCATAGAATGATACATATGTTTGACAATTGGACACTTAATACTGCTCCTTGCAAAACTCAGTTGACGGTCTGATATTCCATGACACTCACAAGGTTATGTCTGCACTGATTTGTTTTGTGTTGGTTTTTCTTTTGCTGGAACTGACACAATGGTTACCTTTAATTGTTATTGTGGAGTTTTCTCTGCAGTCTCATAATCTTTGCAAACTCAGGTGTCTGTAAACTTTGTCCCTGTGTAGAGTGCAGTTCAGTTCAGACCTTCCAAGTGCAGTAAATCATTGAAGAGGGTTGCTTGTTAGATAGATTTCTATCAAAACGTTCTTGAGATTCATGCTGTGATGATCCTCCTGTGTTCTGCTCCTTGGTAATGACATTGCCCCCTTGTCATTGACACAGATGCACAATAGTGTTTAGTGGATGACTCTAACAAGTCTTGCCTCATGTGACAGGTTTGCTATGACGCCTGGCAGCATGTGAGTACGTTTTTTCTGTAGCCTCAACAAAAATGTCAACTCCAAGTTTCATGCTGTAGATTTGCACTTTCTGGGTGTCACCAAAGCTCTCTCTTGGTATGTAGATCTCTGAACCCTTCATTGCTCTTGTTAGAGAGGATATTTTGTCTTCTCTTTGTATACAAGCTAACACATATTATGAACTGGACTTGGGATAAAGTAGGTCTCTGTTCAGGTACTGTTAGGTCAGAAGCATTCCTTCCATGTGCTTTTCCTGAAGATGTTACAAAGTGAGGCATGGTGAATTCTCTTGTAATTTTGTCTGTAGCGGGGAGGGAAAGATACGAATGGGTTGTGGAATTACTCAGTATATTAACACTGTGTCAGTCTTTACCAAAAACAGTTCATAGAACCTCAAGTAAGTGGGTTTTTGAGATAGTTTTTGACTCTTCTAGTGTGGGTCCTTTTGGGTTGAGTCAAACTCATCCTCCACAAATGCCAGGCTATGAAGCACCTTGTTCTTTACGTTTTGAAGTGCACGGGCTTGATGGAGATCTAAACAATTTTGCATTTAGTCAGGTTATGATTTTATTTCAACAGAGAATCTGCTCTGACTTCTCAGTAATATATGTACTCTCTGTGACTGTGGTATGCAGTGTTCAAATTGACGAGAGCCATGCAGATGGACGAATGTTCAATAATTGAATTCCATCATTTTGTTGGTACTTTCAAATCCTGACAGAGTGATTGTTCATTTTTAGTATTTGGGTAGTGTGATCAAGTGCATTTGGAGGCTTGTGCCAAGGTCTTTGTTCTTGAGCATGTTTGTGGAGTTGTAGTTTGAGACCTTAAGGTTGATGATATCAACGTATTTGCTAATTATGACTAGTCTTATTGCAATGAATTTAAAGATCACTTGCATTGATTGAAAGTTGATCTTATTTTATTTGAGTAAAAAGAGATTTATGAAGTTGAAAATAATTTATGAAAATTAGTCAAACTTGCTAAAAATTTAATAAATGTTAGATTTGGCAAAAACTTTTTGAATTCTAACAACTTTCTCATATTATGTTAGATTAAGAAGATTTCTTTGGCAACAAGTTTCTAAACCCTAAACCCTCTAAATCATGTCATATTCTTGAAGAAGAAATTATCATTTGCAAGGATACATTACCTTCAACAAGGATGAAACTTTAGTTAGAAAACACTTAAGATGTTATAGTTGTAGGGTGCAATTTAATGCCCATGCTAGTGGACCGACAATTCCTTTTGAGTTTCTTACGTTTGTCTATCGAATACAAGGATAAAGGAATGTCTCTTGAAATCCAAATCCAACTTTTCAACTGGTTTTTTTCAATTGTTTGTAACTTGTTTGTTGTTGATTTCAATCAGATTTTATTGCTTATTAGTCATGTTGATGATTATCCAACGATGAGGATGGGTCGATGGCTAGTTGAGTGTTTGCTTTGTTCACATAAGGTATGCCAAATAAAACCCTCGGGTTCGCTTGTTGTGCAAGTTCAACATACATGTTGCTTTGAATCTTTCGGTCTTGTAATGATCTTTCATGCCAACTTATTACTTGCACAAGCTTCATCGTGAAGAGATGTCTAGATTTGCAAGCTCAAACACAATTGTCCCCCATACAATCACAAAGTTGACTAAATAACACATTAAAATCCTCAACAAAAAGCTATTGTTAAAATGACTTAACAAAAGAGAAAACTCATAGGACCAAAAGAATGTAACGGGGTGAGCATTAAGGTTAGGTGGCATCAAGATACAAAAATTGGAACAAGTGTGTGCATCAATAGCGAGAACATTAATTTGAGCATTATCAACAACCTTTAACACTTTAATAGTGTTTTATAAACTTTGATTTGTAATTATTACAATTATTGTTGTGTTTAACATAAATTGACAACCTTGATAAAATAAAGGATGGGGTTAAATAGAAAATGTCTGCGGAGACCTGTGGCAAAGCAGATACGACTAATCAACATATAGAATATGACGACAATTTTTAAAACCAACATCTTAAGAAAAACACAAATTCCTAATGTGGGTTCCCTTTAACCTATGTTTACTAAACCATAAAAAAACAACAAATGAAAGGTGATAATCTTCTCATGTTTTAAAACAAGGAGTTTAGAATTTGTCAAGTTTATTAACAAATGATTGAATATGGAACTAGGTTACTAAATATTTTTTCTATAATTCAAGTGTGTGGATAAATCTTCCATTGGGTTTGATTTTAACAAAACACATGATTTACATTTTATTAGCAATTGCATGCATATTGATAGCGACTATTCTAACTCACCTTCTCATTAAAACGTCAAGAAAATGAAAAGGAATCAAAATTTGAATTAGACACTAAATACTTGTGTGGCTATACGTACGAGTTTTTAAAAAATTGACATGATATGAATTTTTCTTACCAATTTAGAGTTCATAAAAAGAACTTTCATTTGCAAAAGTGAACAAAGGCTTTAAAACATTAGTAACACTATCAAAAATTATGTTTGATGGATGTGAAGGTGTTGAATTCTCAGGTTCTATTATTTATTTCTATTTGTTGCATGTTCCAAATGAATACATATGATGAAATGCTTTGGTCTAGCATAGAATATGGTGAACATGAAATGTCATTGCTCAAAAACATGTTTAAAATGTTTTTATTATTATTGGTTTTATGGACAAACAAAAACCTTATTAAGAATTAGTGACCTTTGACTTGGATGTCATGTTTATATGATATTGTGTATGTAATGTGAAGCAAGGATGTATGAAAATAAGGAAGCAATTCATGATTGCTTGACAATTCCACAAGGAATAAACTTTATGTTTCATTTTGTCCATGTTTTGTTTATCTTGATATAATATAAAAAATTCAAGTTTTTAAAAAACCATTGCACAAGTTTTGTCAATCCAACACATATGTACACAATAATGAAATTGGATGTGGCTAGATATCATGACAAACAAAGGAATTTTGATAACTAAATGGTGAAGAATTGGGAAAGTGAGGAAAAATGACCATCCAACAAATTGATGAACATTCAAAAACTCATGTTCACATTTGGATTATAAGCATATTGATTTGTGATTAACCCAACACCAACCACAACTAATTTTGGTGAAAATTTATTTACAACAACAAATTAAGTCAATCTTATCCTTCAAGGAATGGGAGCCATTGTTGGAGCCTAAATGACAATGTCCACAACTACAACATTATAATCATCATACAAGGCCTAATGAAGGATCTTTTTTTTTAGCACCTAGAAATTATTCCTTCCGAATCATGAACAATTTTGTAATAATATGATGCAACATTTTTCATAATCATAAAAAATAATAATAATAATAATAATTTTCATGTAGGTTTTGTAAATTACGAATTTGGGAATTTTTTCAATAGATATCTTATTATGTTTTACCACACCAATTTAATTGCATCACCCATTGTTTTAACCAAGGCACAAAAGAAGTCATTTTGGTTTTGTATTTACACCCACCTATACCTAGGTAGGTTGGTGGGATTTAGAGGGACCACATGTGCAAAAACTTCAAGATTTCCACTTGGAGAAGGGGATATACTTTAAATGATGTATTTTCAATAAACTTGATTTGTAATAGAAAGCAAGGATGTTTTTATATTAGTGAAAATGAATTATTTTGTAAATATCAAAATAGGTGAATCAAATTCAACATATCGCATACTTTCAATTGTTGTTCACCCATGGAATTAAAGCCACACTAGCACAAGTTTTTTCCATGGTTTGTCAATAATTGGATTATGGCTTGCATGTGGTTCAAAAGTTAATTTGTTGCCATTAATCATAACTTCCACCACTTGTGATCCAAGGGAAATTATTTTCATTTTTTTCCAACTGGCTTGCAAAAATACATAAGGTGCAACTTATTACAAAATGAATATAATTTATAATTTATTGAAATGTAAATAAGGTGTTTAAAATTGGATTATTCAAATGTACTTAAAATAAAACTAGGATATTCTTAATTTTAATAAAAGATTGTTTTAATATTCTATTATTCCATAACACACCCAAAAAATCCTTTTATTTTATTTGTAAATCATAAGATGGCGATGAAAGTGATTTACCGAGTTTCAAATGTTGTATTTGCTCAAATAGTTAGTGAAAAAAAGGTCAAAAAAGGATTTATTAGTGTGAAGAATTTAATGAGTAATTGTCAAAAAATAAAAGCACTATGTCATTAGGGTGTGATTCAAGGAACATGAGTAATGATAAAGATTTGGGTTAACTAATCCTAGTGTGTAGTAAGGCATCCATAACATTTGTAAACACATGAGTTAATTAGAACTAAAACATGCTTTTCTAAATGTTGTTTAATTGTGGTATATGCAAAATTGCAAAGGATGAGGATGACAATAAGAAATTAGGATATGAAGTTAGCATTAATGATTTTTTAGTTTAGGGACCAACTGACAATGGTGAATTAAGTTGAATAAATTATTTTTCAACTAATTTTGAGGTTGAAGGATTTAATCATGTTTATGAATAAATGTTATTGTGCTAATTTAATATCTCATTATTTTTTGTGTGCCAATACACATTTAATCACTTCAGATTCCCAACAATGGGCAATTTGGTGCTATTGTGGATTGATTTAAAAATTATGCGTTTGTTTAACATTTGAAAACATATGAGACTATATATCAAGGCTTCATCAATAGATACATTTTAAAAAATAAGGAATGTTATGTATGAAACAATAAATGTGCACCTAGAATATTGCAATGAATTGTGATAATTACATTTATATCAAAATTCATATGTCCCATTTGAGTACAAGGTTTAAGCAATATAAAGTGAATAATTTTATTGCCTTATTTGTTTACTTGGAAAGTAAACATAAATAACAAACAAAATCCATCATAAAATAATTACATATTAGATGCTTTTACATGAATGATAAAATAAATAAATATTCTCTCATTATTGTGCATAAATTTCAAATTATACATCATAAAATTAGGTTTTCAATAAGTTTTTAAAATATACAAGTATCCCTTGAATTTTTCTAAAATATGTGTTAAGTAGGATTTAACAAATAAAAATCCAAATATATTTTGTATGGTCCCTTTCAAAGTAAAATTTTGTTTATATCCCAACCTTGTATAAATATATTTCATTGTGTATTTTGTGTCGAAGGCTCCTTAACCATGAATTTACCATCTAGTAAACAAAAATAAAATTGTCTACCTTCAAAACTTATTTGTCCCTAATGTTTTGGGAGTAGATTATTTTAAATGTAATAGTTCAAGACATGTGATTTTTCTATTTTATTTCCACCCATTTTAATGATAATTTAATATGAAAAATGCAAATAAAAATGAATAAAAGTATTTTTTTTATTTTACCATGTTTGCACCTTACAACCTTAACTTTTTAATACTAAAGGCTTTTTTTTCCTGGTCCAATTTGACTAAATGTCACAAGATAATAAAAAAGGCCACTTTAAATTAATTGAATTAATAAAAAGAAATATGTCACTTTAGTAACCAAGGTCTACAAAAAATTTGACCAAATTTTTTAATCAAAATGAAGACTTGGGGAAATCAATTCCATTTTATTCCAAACAACATGCAAAAAATATAGGGTGCAACTTTTTTTTTTTAAAACATTTAATTTACTTAAATGTAAATAAGGTGCCTATAATTCATTATGAAAATATATTTAGAATATAACAAGAATATGTCATTATTTCAAAGCATATTAAAACAATCTTTTTATTTCAAGTGATTCCTAAAATGTTCAAGTAATGGTTCCTTTGAAAATGAACAAGGTAGTTAAGTTGAACAATTTAAAAATGTTGATCTCCTATAGGAGGGTGGAATTACATGTTAAACACAAAGGGCTTGTAAATAACATTATATAAGCAAAGTCACCATTAACTTTTGGTTTGTCTAACATGATGGTGCTTAAAAGACAACTAGCCCATTAAGACAAGGAATCAAAAATGTCAATATGAGGTTGTCAAATCCCTAGATCCAAAGGAATTAGAACTGTCATTGCTTTTTGAAAAGCAATTGCAACACACTAGTTTTGAACATGTTATAGTTTACATTATGGTTGGCAAGGTCATGCAAAACAAGGTTATTTTGCCAACTCATGTCACATAAGATGGAAAAAAAAATTGTTTGTCAATTTAGAAGATGAAGATATCATATGAAAACACATTACATTTGCAACAACATAAAATTACATGCATGGAAACGTTGAAACAACAATGGAACCTCTTCAAATAATGTGAATTTAATGATGTATTTATGTGGAAATAATTCCACCTCACCCATATGTGAATGTTGCCAATGGAAATCCATCAACTATTTACATGGTTAATGTGTTTGCAAGGTTAGCATTAGAACGTCAACAAATCAAACTTGGTGTGATGCATTTGGTTATTTTTGGCCATATATTTCATTTTGAGAAAATTGGGTCCACATAAACCGCACTGCCATGCAACTAATTAGTTCAAAACAATTAGTGTGCAATTACACTACAACTATTTCATGAAAATATGAGAATTTTAAAAAATGCCTCATCATAAATTCATAGAGTTTTAATGTAGTTACATAGTTGTGCAAGATGGAGACCTATACGAATATATGTACACACTATATATATGAAGGTAGTTCATTATATTTTGACTTTGTGTGCAAGTTGCACAAGAGTCGTAAATGACAACTATGATATAACTAGCATCTAAATGGTAACTACTTTGTAACTAGTGTATAATTCTCACATATGATCATGCCACATGTATGCATTGCTATCGTTCATTATATTTGGCACTTTCTATTTTGTTGCAACTAATTATCAATTAAATTCTTTTGCAACTAGTGTGCAACTAAGTTACAACTTCCCACACAAATTTGAAATTTGAAATTTGAGTGGGATATGTGAAGCCATTTGACAAATTGTTGCAATTGTAAACAAATCTTAAAATTTACATCTACAGTTCTTATGCATTTATTGTTTAAAACAATATGAAAGATGAATAAGGAAATACTAGTTTTTAAATTTTTTGAAATTTGTTAGTTTTTTATGAAACACACTATGTATAATATATATATTTGGTTCTTGTTACTATTGAGTTTGAAACATTCTAACATTAGAAAAAATAGAGTTTTCAACTAATGGAATGTTTTGTGAAAACATTTGATTTGTTGTTATTCATTTCTTTGTTTGAACAAAATTTTGTTAGTTTTTTATTTATGATTGAAACCATGAAAGTATCAAAGTTTCAAAAAAAATTGGTTATAATAAGTAATAACATTCAATTGTAACACCCATGTTGTTTTGAAATTTTCAAATATTGTTAATTATTTTTATGCATAAAAATATTATGTTGTTAGGTTGTTGGTTTTTATGACTTATTGATATTAACTTTGATGGTGTAGGTCCTTAAAGGCATCCAAACTCAATAGTAATGCTAAAACAATGAAAGTGAATGTAAGTTTATATTTATACATCTGACATTGTATCATGCACATTATTTGTTAAGTGCATTATAGTTACAAAAGTTCTATATGTGTTGCTTATTCTTTGCATTATATTTGCAAAAGTTGTCTATGTGTTGCTTGTTGATTGCATTATAATTGTAGATTATATGTATGTTGTTAGTTAATTATTTCTAGTCATGCAAAGACATTTGAATCTAATTGCATGTGACTTGCAATTGAGTTGCACCATATATATGATACCATATACAACCATGGGTGATAACATCATTTTACATTTGGTAGCAATCAAAATGTAGCCCAATTTATGAATAAAGCCAAAATGGATCTTTTACGATTGTATCTAGTCATAGATATTAGACAGGATATTAGATAATAATAGTATTGACATCTATTAGTAAATATCATTAGAGAAGTAAATAAATTACATATTATTGGAAATGACCATGGATCACCAAAAATGATCATGTATGAGTATTACATTTTTCAACATTGAATATTAATACACATAATTGCATTATTGTAAACAAGATGTTTTTCATTATTTGTGCAATGGACTTATGTAAGATGTTTCATAGTTCAAAATTATTATTATCAATTCTAGTAGGTGCAAAAAAATTCCATCCATAAATGGATATTAATAAAAAATAATTCTATCAACAAATTGATTAGTTACAAATTAGAAATTTTACATTGATTAAACTCTAGTTCCAACATAATACCATTGGGAAAATCTATTAGTTACAAAGCAATAGTTTTTAGTAATGTAATATTTGTAAGTTGAATACTAATAATAATAGTGGAACATTAAACATTGCATGTTAGTACCAACATACATAGATATAAGTTGTAACATAGTTGTTAATTAGTCATTTAATCATTTTTATTCACACATTGCCCTAAGTTATAAAACATTTGCAACAAAAATATATGTTTCATTTGTCCATCCATCCATTCATCAATGGATGAATGAAAAATATTCAAATTTTTTATTGAAAGTTAGTTGTAAAATAATTGTAAGTAAGTTCAAAAGATATGAACATACTTCATCCATTAACAAATGAATAAAATGTCATGAAGGCATTTTATCTGTCCTCAAAAATTTGCATAGGAAATTGACGTGGACAACTAGTTGCAATTAAAATGCACCAAGTTGCATATTAGTTGTTGTATATATGGATTGTATACGTGTCTATTACAACTTGTGCAATTGTTGCAACTTGTTCGACAAAACTCACAATTGTATAAATACCATGAGTTGCAAGTGTCTACTGCAATTCAAAAACCTAGTTGCAAACCTAGTTACAAAGCACTTGTTTTTCTCATAGTGTTTTATATTTCACATGGAAAATTGGCATGGGTTTTCCTTAAGCATGTATTGCTAAACATTAGAACACAACATGTCATGATTAGTAGGTAATTAACAATGAATTAGGCTTGTTAACACAAGTCATGAAGCAATGCCTTTTCACATTTGCAATTCTTCCAATGAACAATGATTCATATGCTTCCATGTGAACAACCATGATCAATGTGTGAACTAGCAATATGGAAGGAGTGTTGTTTGTGTTTTGTCAACCATTTTGTGAAGGGTGGTTATTATTTTGCATCATTGATTGTTGTTTCTTCATTTTTCAATATTGTTTTAGAATGTTTTTTTTTGTTGAGATTAAACAAGTGTATAATGAGGTTGAGGTTTGATGGCAACCATTGGATATTGTTACTTAGGGGACAAGAGTTTGTTTGGGCCATTTTCCTTTTAAAATTTTGAACATTGGAAGCTTATATTGGATTAGAGGTTTGAACTCATTGGTAAGATTGAAACAACTCGACCATTGTCCAAATCTATATGAAGTTGTTTGTGGGAATACTATTGAGCTAGTTATCATTTCTTACAAACATTTAGTGAAACTACAAGTTCATTTAACCATAAGCAAGTTGGTTTGGTAAATTGTGTAATTGATTTAAGTGGTATTTTGACTCATGTACAATTTTTTGATGTTGGTAAGCTCAAGCACCCATGTATGGTTTCAAAACATGAAATGTAACGCAAAATGTTGGCGGTCTTACGATCTTTGTTTCATCACAAAACAATCCACAAATGTAAAACATTAAAAAACCATCACCCATTGAGCTAAGCTTTTGGTGCACAATTTAAATTTTTTAATCATACTATATATAATTTAGTACATGACTCAATAAGTTAGTTGCAGGGCATGCAACAAAATTAGGTCTCATGGAGAGTCCAGCATGTTTCAATTTCCTAGTATAAATCCTATTTAGAAATGTTAGGTTAAAGACTAACATTAAAATGTGGCAATGTAACTTGTACATAATTAAAGAAAGTTTCAAATTTAAAATGATACATGCAATTGTTTGCCATAATGTTATAATGAAAGCTTTTAATTGAATGTTTGTAGGGAGGAGCATTTTGACATTATTAGTGTGAATATCAAAACCAAAATGATTGAAACACATAAGTCTCATAAAGTAAACTCTTAGTCCACGAAAGCCACAACTTTGAATACCTTGTTTACTTACTTGTGAATATGACACATGTTTGATGGTGTAGTGAATTGGATTTGACCAACTTGGATTCTTTATTTGGTGTAGTCAATATCTTTATTTGCTTTCATTGTGTTTTGGTTTGAAGATAGTCGATCATTGTCGTAATGGAGATTTGTTAATCACAATTATTTAAATATTTATTTTGATGTCCCAACTTTCTTTTTAATGTGTAGAAAATTACAATACAAATATCCCTAAGTCTATATTTGTGACTTCCAAAATCATAGTTTTATATTGGCTAAGCAAATTGTACTAGGTGTTTACTTTGCCATCAACTATAATTGTGGCATTTGATGATTAGATACATAAGAAAAGCATATGTTACCATAATAATCATCAAGTCAATCGATTCATTATAATTTCCACACATTATAATTCTTTTATGGGGTAGTAGAGGTAGGCCACCTAACTATTTCCACAAAAAAGGAAAGTGATTTGAAAAAATTACTGGTAGTATTGACAAAGGAAAGTTGGTAAGTGATTTTTTCCCAACAAAATCAATTGATCCATACAAAATAGGAGGAATTGTGCCAAGAAGTTTGTTTTGATGTAAGTTTGTTTGCCAAATATACTTGTGTTTTTTGTGGACTCATTTGCTAAAAAATAATTCAATGGAAAGTTGTTTCTTTCAAGTAGAATATTGTATTTTATTTTGAATTGCTCTATTGATTTTATGAATGTGCGTTGGTGTTTTTCTCTATTTGGTGACCAATGAAATTATGAACCTTTTTTTAATGTTGGAAATAACATCAATTTTGTTAATATTAATGGACCAAGTTATATACGAACCAATTGATAATTTCTTGATGTGGAGATATGAGCGAAAGTAAAACTGTATTAAGGCAAAGGAGAGGACACCAAATATTATAATTTATTAAGGGGGTCAGTTTTAGTATTAGAAATTTACATCATGAATACAATTATAAGGTTTCATATATTGATTGATAAGTTTTAAAAAATCAATTAACTTTATAACATGATTATCTTTATTGTCAAAATCCAAATATAATTAATATGGGGTATGCTTTGATAACATATATCAAGAAAAAATAAGAAAACATAATATATATGTACAAAATATTTATAATAGATATAGTTTTAAATAGGTTTAATTAATAGAATGGAGAAGGTGTAATTTGTATAAAAATTTCATAATAAAGGGGTTAACATTAATGAGGTGGTATTTATTTGGTCAAAACAGGCAATTGATGAAGGCTAGATGTAACAACTTGATGGTCCACTTACTTGGGTTGCAATACACAATTGGTTATTCAAGATGACCAATTTCCATTTGTTTACTTTTGACAAAGTAAGGATGCCAAGGATATAAGCATTGCCAATTTTAGTGAACTACCCATAATCTCATGCCTTTCAAAGATAAGGACTTAGCATGTTGTGGGATAATCTTATAACACATACATGGGAATAATTATATGTTAGAATGGACCATAATGTTGTAATATGGGTTCCTCACTAACATACCTTTAACACCATGAAGACTCATTGAAATGCATGTTATTAAATTCTTGAACAAGCTGTCATGAATTTTTCTTCCATGGTTAATGAACACTAAAATGTGATTGGCAATTCTATAACACACAAATGATGGCTTTTCATGTCATTTGAAGGTAGATGTTTTAAACCAATGGGTGCAATTAGGTATGTTGACATGGGGGCACAATAATAATTTGAGGATATCAATTGTGATACTTAAGACAATGTGATAACATTGGGATCAAATATAGGTGGAGATGGAAAGTTAAGAAGTAGTGGAGTGGTTTGTGCCTTTTGTGGCAAGGTAAAAAATAATCATGAAAGACTTGATAATTAATTAGTTTATGATATTTGCTAAAAGCTTGAATTATTTGTTATGTTTAATATATGCATTTTTTAGACCGACTACTTAACCAAAAATGACCAAGTTATGAGTCATATAGCATTTCATTTTTATGAAATTCACATTTCACTTTATGTGAGTTACATGTGCCCATTTTTATTCAATAATTATGTTTGAGATTTATTATAATTTTCAACTTTCCTCTTTGTTTTGATTTCAATTTGGGGCTATTAAAAAAACAAATATTCAAAACTTTGGTTATAATTTTGTAGTCATTACAAATTTAAATAGTGTTCAGTGAAATGTTTATGTTCATAATGATCAATTAGAAGAATATTATTAATTCTATAGGTTCATTTTAAATTCGTTTCAACTTTGATGAATTTAAATTGATGATAGATATGACCCATAACATTAAACTTCAACCGATTGAATTAATTTGAATAGCCAAACCAAAAGAATCAATTTGAATCAACCAAACTAAATTTTATTTTCTGATTGAATTCGCTCCAATATCGACTGTCAATTTGTGGTTCCTTTAGACAACTTGTTTTGTGTTCATGTGGCATGTACATCAACTTGCACCAAATGGTCTAAATTCAAGAATTTTTTATTTCTCAAGTTGCTTTTTCCTAGGGTTCCTTGATCTTTTGGAACATGAAGGCATTCAATTTCAACATCTTTATTGAAGCAACATTTCTAAATTGAATAACAATGATGGAATCAAAGGATTCAAAATGGATATTAAAATGAAGTGATCGCTTCCTTTCAATTGTAGTCCTCCATCCATTTTTCATCACTTACACTATAGATAAGATGTGAATCCTTTCCCACAATGATAAGTATTCAAATAAGATGCATCTAAGCTCATCTTTTTATAATTAATACATGATATTTTCACTCCTTAAAAAAATGAAGGATCAATAGATGGTAGCATATAACCTGTGACTATTGTCATGAATATTCAAGAGTTGAATATCAAGTGCTTGATATCTAAAGCTTACAAGTTGTAAGCTTCACATCTTTACAAATTCACCACTACCATCACTCATTGACACCTTAGAATGGTGCCTTCTCACCTTGTAACATTGAGTGCACTTGTTAGATTCCAAGACTTTTTCATGTGTAGGCAAATGCTACAACTATGGCTTGTTAGAAATTGTAATGTTGATTAAAATGTAATAGATCTTTACCCATACAACCTCCTTTCCTTCATATTAATGTTTGAAAATGACCACAACATATGCAAGATACTTCCAAACTTGAGCTCTTATGCAACTCTTTAACGAAGCAAAAGGCCAAATGACTAACAATTATGTTAAAAAAAACAACTAACAAAATGAAGATTAATGTTAGAAAATTTCCAACTATCAACATTCACACATTGGTTGAAGTTTGAGCATAATTTTATTTCAAAATTCTACACCCATGCATAGTCTTTTCCTTATTAGTTCCACCAACAAACACCACGTTTTGACATATTTATCCAAAATCCAAACTCATAACAATAGCTTTCCATGTGTTATTCCAAATTTTGCGACCTTGTAAAGCAATCAACAAATCTATAAATTTTTTTCCTAGGAGAAGAAGAGAAGAAGCAATTACAAAAAGAAAACCTCCTAGTGCTTATAAAATATACAAGAAGGCTTGCTCCTCAAGGCTTCCCCTAATTTGAGGGTCATAGCCTCAAGGTTATAGGCTCAAAAATTAGGGGAGGCCTTTAAGAGCAAGCCTTCCCAAAGTGTGAAACATGAAATGTATCTTATTCAAATGGTAGAAGGTCTACATGTGATGAGGGGAAAGGTTTAGGGTTTAGTTCAAACACCATAATAAGATGAAAATTAGGTATGAATGATGATTTTCCTTGATAAACTTAAACCTATAAATTGTTTTTCTCTCATCCAAATTTGTATTTTCCATCGAAACACATCCCTCCAATATAACAAGGGAAGGATACTTCCATCAAAAACCTTCAAGATTATTTTTAAGTGTATTTGGAGATATGCTTATATAGAGCGTAAAATCTATCGTTTTTTGAATTGTGTCCTCATATCCTTTTAAAAGTATTTTCTCATGATACTCTTAGTGGGTATAACATGGAGAAAGAAAATCACCAAAATTTTTACACTTGGTAATGCCCTCGAAGTGAGCGAGTTCCAAAAGTAAGCGCCCCTTAGCTCCGCCTTGGCCAAGCTTACTTCCAAAACTCCTCTAGTGTTACCCTACACACACTTAAGTGATATTTTGGGTAAAAAGGGTTATTCGGTGTTTGGATGAATTTTTGATTTCATTCATCCACAAACTTTAGTAGAGGCTTGATTTTAATTTCCCTTCCCCCCTAATAATAATAATTGAATTACCAAATTATTGCTCTTGAAACAATATAATTAGAATGGAATTTTTGCTAATTACTACTAAATGTCTTGTTACAAGCTCCACCTCCTCCTCATCACTCCAGGTTATTATACTACCCAGTATCTAGTATAATAAATTAGGTCACTTGGGAAAAAAAAAAAAAAAAAAAAAAAAAAAAAAAAAAAAAAAAAAAAATTTATAAAAAAAAAAAAAAAA
>Ga0116231_10009551_pt1 | contig 16272 bp, 9 predicted proteins | sample S1TSphgellanicum_2_FD_89695 | JGI IMG/M metagenome (GOLD analysis project Ga0116231, IMG submission 89695) | Host-associated microbial communities from peat moss isolated from Minnesota, USA - S1T2_Fd - Sphagnum magellanicum MG | ecosystem: Host-associated > Plants > Peat moss > Unclassified...
GGTACAAAAGATGCCACTTCACCTTCAGCAGTGATGCTTCTGGATTCGATGACATGATCTTCGGACCAAGCCATGATGTGCATTCCAGCACCAACTTCTGTTGCCACACTGTTGAGCCCGAGATTCCTCATAGAATCTTCCAACAAAATGGAGGACTACACAGACTAAAGAAAGTTCAGAACAGAATTCCACACAGATGAAAAGGTATTCAGTAGTTGAGAAGTTTAGGAAGGTGAATATCTTGACAGAAGACAATCAAAGATGAGACTTGGAGAATCCTGTTACATACAGATGTAAAGCCCATTTCAGGAAGGTGAATATCTTGACAGAAGACAATCAAAGATGAGACTTGGAGAATCCTGTTACATACAAATCTAAAGCCCATTGGCTTCAAGACTCCTGGAGTCTGCATCAATGTCTCTATTAGGAATGAACTTTGAGTACTCGATACAAGTTTTGTATGAAATCTCAATCTTGTATCCTCAGTTTGTGGATGATTAGGTAGCTAGACTAGGATCTTCATCTTCACTTTGATCAAGTGATCTAAAGGATCACAGACAGTAGCAGTAGCAGATTGAGACGAAAGAAAGAATCGGACCAGTTAGCTAGTAGTAGCCAGGCTATATTTAGTCTTGAAGAATCATGTTACCAGGTGTAGTAGTATTGGGAAGTCATGTGGTAGCTTTACTAGTGGAGGTGGCCGGTGTGCTAGTTGCCACATTGAGCATGTGCACCGCCAGAAGAAGAGATCCTCACCACAAGACTAGTAGTGCTAGGAAATGCAGCGCCGGCACCCAGCAAACGGATTATGAGCTGAATGGTCGGCTCAACATAACGGCGCCGGCGAGACTGCAGGCTCATCTGGAAATGGGATTGATGGCTGGGCTTCTGGAGGCGGACATCACGGAAGAGGATCAGCAGCTGCATATGATGATGATGATGATGATGTTGTAGCTGGATCAGAAGGATCAGCTGATTACGATGGAAGTCTTGATGGAGGCGGTGGATCCGGAATAGGAGGAGCTGTTGGAGTACCCTTGTAGACCTTCTACCACTAAAAAATTCAAGTAGATTCGAAGCAGCCTAACTAAATTGTTAGGTAGTAGTAAATGGTGTGCTTACTTCAAGTGGTGATTTTCATGTGAGCTCAGAGATTTCTTCGCCACCGTCGGCTGTTATGTAGTAATCCATGAAATTAAATATATAAACAGCTCGGCTGTTGTGTAGTAATCCATGAAATTAAATGTATAAACAGCTCGGTTGTTGTGTAGTAATCCATGAAACTAAATGTATAAACAGCTCGATTCACGATGCGTCTGTGAGTGTGGTACTGTGAGGGACATGGATGTGGATGAACTGCAGACCTTCTACCACTAAGTTAACTATTTTTTTTCATCCTCAGGTTGTGACAACCTTTAAATTAACTATTTTTTTTCATCCTCGGGTTGTGACAACCTCTAAGTTAACTATTTTTTTTCATCCTCAGGTTGTGACAACCTCTAAGTTAACTATTTTTTTTCATCCTCTAGTGGTGACAACCTCGGGTCACCACTTAGTGTAGTTAGTGGCGTTTTAGCGGGTTTAGATTTTTAGTGGTAGAAGGTCTGGAACTTTGCTGGTTTTCACAAACCAGGTATTGCTTGTTATTTTAAAAAATTAATAATTAATTTTAAAAAAAAGATAAAATAATTATTGATTTGATTTGATTTCTTAACGACAACTCTGGCTTTTTGAAAAAAATTAGGATCAAAGGACCTTTGGTTCAAGGTTTTTGAAAGATTTCTAAAATAAATTCCTGTTTTGGGTTTTGGAAAATTTTCAAAGAAGCTGATTGGTTTTATGGAAGAACTAGTAAAAGAATCAAAGCTTTGGGGGTTAGGTTCTTTGACCAATTCTTTTGGTTTTTTGAGATCTATAGTTATGAATGAAAACCAATCCTTTGATTTTCCAAAAATTGCTGGTCATGGGTCCATAATACGTAGACCTTACCTGCTAGTTCTTTCTTTGAGAAAAAGAGAAGATAAAACAGTGTTTTGTTTTGGCAAATGTTTTTTTTTCAAAATGGCAAAAATTCAGGATTTTAAAGGTTTTTAGTCGCCAATTTAGAAAAAATATTTAATTTTTTAAGAATTTGCCAAATTCTATCCTAAGTTCCAGATATAATAAAAAATATAGTTCAATTTCTTTTTCATTTACTTTTTTTTTTATTGTCATATTTGGCTGAATAGTCACTTCAGCTATATCACAAAATTGAAAAGAAAAACACTCACTTAAAAGTTGAAAGAAGAGCCCAATAATAATTTTAAGTCTCCATACATCATTATCATCTGACTTGGCCTACCATTAATTAGTACCTACCACCAAATACTAGCCCTTCCTTGAAGCTATCATCTTCCAAGACGAATTAAACCTGACAAGCAAATTTTGATATGGGTTTAGTGATGAAGGTGTCCTTCCTTTAAGCTCTAACTAAATTAGGCTAACTTAACATCATACCTCCAAGCAATGACAAAGAAGCAATGGACCCTCATAACTTCTTTCTCATTTATTGTACTAATTTTTTTACGGCGGCTAAACTCTGAGACCCTGACTCGGGTAATGGGTCAGACCTTACCTGGTTCTCAGATTTTCTTTGTAAAATAAATAACCGGTTCTCACATCCGGTTCTCACACGCATGAGAACCGGTAATTCAATTTTCATTCAAGGCATCACTCAGGAGAGGATCAGACTGGGATGTCCAGGTGATGCCTGGAGTTATTTGTGATACCCGCTCAACACTGGTTTTGACCTGATCATTGCAGAGTGCAACAACTGTAAATTAGTCAGGGGTGAGAACCGTACGCTAGAAATGCACATGGTCATTTTAAAGTCCTGTAAGCTTCCAACCTGGCTGCATTACCAAGCACCGTTTTATCTGCTGGAAGATATCCGGTTATTTTGCAGCCTCACCGGACCACTGGATACAGCTCTCATGAGGGAGGTAGTTCTGTCATGCTGGGATGAAGAAGTTGAAATTGCACTGGTATAATCCTGCCTCCTGCAGCGATCTAGCTGTGTTTTGGGGCGGATCCTCGGTTAGTTTAATGTACCTAATAACTAGATTTGTGACTTTTGTTCATATCCTTTTGTCAGATTCAGCCCAGGAAGGAAGGAAGGAAGTTCAAGGAATGGTTCGTTAACCTATCCAGCCCTTCTTCCCTTGTGCAACTTGTCTGAAGGTAAGTACTATCTATAACTCTGACGTCTAGACAGATGGTCAGCAGAAGGGGGTTCTAGAACCTTGGGATTGGTTGTGAAGCAGTTGGTCTTTGTTGGGTTATGGATACTTAGGCTACAAAGGCTTAAATTGGTCTATAAGATCAAGGGTGGAATCGGCCGGCCAACGATATCTTGTCCGCTTTCCAGCTTCACTCTCATCTAGGAAATCTCTTTAACTTTAGGCCATCCTTCCTTCTCACTTGCATAATAAAGAGGACACCTAAGCCTATTACCCTGAGCACGCTACTCCCTCTACACCCTTTTATTCTACTCGAGTTTCATTTCCACTTCTGACACGTTGTTCAAAATCTAGCTTACAACTTCTTCTTATTTGGGTCGCTTTCATTGTGCCAGCTGCAACTCGGCTTGAAAGTTGCCCTTCGATTTCCTTGCTCTCCCTTTCCCAAAGCGTTCGAGTGGGTACATATCTAATCTCCCCTACTACCATCAATGCTCCTGCAATATTTTACAGTTGTTTCTTATCGAGGCTGCAGAGTTGCAGCATCTGTTGCTGGGGAGTTATTGCGCCTGATTAAAACTGTATATTCACGAGTCTTGTGAAATTCTATGATCCGAGCCAAATACTTGCCGTTGGGAGGTTACTACTAGCTCTGTACTAGCTTCACTGGAGGGCTGTCGTATAACTCCCGTGCGGGGAAGACCGCAAGTTCTCTGGAAAAAATTCGTTTGTTTGATCGAAGTTTATTGAGTTCTCAAAAGTTTCCGCCAACCAGTGAGTCTAGTCTAGTACGTCCTGCTGCACTTCAAAAACATTCCGGGTAGGTCAGCACTGCTCACGGTCTGATCCTTGACCAGTGTTTTGAAAGGTGTATTCGAATTGCTGGATCGCTGGAAACTAGATGGCCGCACACCAGACGATATTGTCATCACCCATGCATGTTAGTAGTGCGCCAGCAGCTATGGCTGCGACCCTAAATTATGATGCCAACTCCACGCTCAGGAACGCGGGGCTGCTGTCGCCAGTTCCGCACTCTGAGTCGAAGCAATTACCAGCCATGTTCATCGAGGCCGACAAAACCCAGCGCTCGAGTGAGGACTCCTGGGAGGCATCTGAGCATGCCGAGCTGGAGGTGCCCGTGCTAGATCTGGAGGTGCTGAATTCCGGGCCGGACAAGCTCGGCCAACGGCAGGAACTTGTGAAGGCGATGGCAAAAGCGTGCCAGAAGTGGGGCTTTTTCCAGGTTCTTAACCACGGGGTCGATCAGGCGTTGATCGACAGGTGCGAGGTGGAGGCACACCGGATGTTCGCGCTCCCGCTCGAAGTGAAGGAGCGAGTCCATCGCCCCCCTGGCACATCGTTCGGGTACGGCGCCAACACCTGGGTGAACCAGAAGGTCCTGCATTGGGCGGAGAGCTTCCACATGCAGCTGCATCCAACCTCCAACATACACGAGATGGCTGCAAAGCTCTTCGCCGAGGGTGACCCCAACCAATTCAGGTACAGGTTGTTCGTGAAGGTGCCACTCTGCTGGAGAGGGTTGGGATATGCGCAGAGTAGCCAATTAAGTAGTAATCCATACTTTTTTTTCTTTAAGTGCCATCTCAGATTGCGAGTTCATTTTATTTGGGCCGGGTGTTTGCGCAGCTCAGCGGTAGAGTCGTACATGACAGCTGTGGAGGGCCTGGCCCGCCGATTACTCGAGCTTCTCACCGAGGGGCTGGGGCTCGAGCCACGCCACTTTAGCCAGTACCTCGAGAAGGAAAGGATGATCTCCATGCGCTTCAATTTCTACCCTCCTTGCCCGGAGCCTTCTCTTGCAATTGGTCTGCGAGCTCACACCGATCCCCATCTCCTGACAATCCTCCACCAGGACAGCATTGCCGGCCTACAGGTGCAGATTCATGACAAATGGGTCACTGTGAAACCCCGGCCTGACTGCTTCGTCGTTAACATAGGTGACCTCTTCCAGGTACTCATCCACTTGTCCTCTCTCTCTTCCTCACTTCACGTAAACCAACACGATTTGAAGCATTATTCCGCGTCCATACCGCAATTTAGTTCCAGGACTGAACTAAGTGTCGATGGCCTACCACTGTTGATAGTCATTGTCAATCTTGCTGGCAGCAAGACCACCTTCCCGCTGGTACCACCAGCTCATGTAGGTGCTTGAAACTGTTCATTTCTGGTCTCAGATGATCTCCCGATATTGTACACAACTTCGCCACAGTACTGCAACCAATTGATGCTTACATTTGATATATTTGATATTACCTAATTAATTGCTGCCTGCACAAAATTTCTCTTCTGAAGGTACTGAGCAACACCATGTACAAGAGCGTGCTGCACCGCGCATTCGTGAACAGCAGTTCCCAGCGTCTGTCCCTGGCGTGCTTCCTCAACCCGCCGCTGAACGCAACCGTGGCCACACCCCCCGAGCTCATCACGCCAGAGTGGCCACAGATTTATCGCCCCTTCACGTGGCTAGAGTACCTGAAAAACGCCTACTTGTACCATCCCATCACTGGTGCAGACAGACACGAGCGCTTCTTCTTGAGTGCTAATTCATGATCATCATGAGTCTCCAACAAATGCTAGCTTTTACTCTAAACACAACCGGTGATGCACTATGTGGTGCGCACCGGTCTTCGACTTCCGTCAACAGACACCGCAGGATCATCGAATCATCTTGCCTGCAGGTCTAAGCTCCATCATCTTCAAGTCAAAGAAAGAGTTTGGCAGATTAAGTGGTGTTGTTTGGGGGGAGGGCAGGATCGGGCGGGAGGGGAGGGCAGGGAAGGGGAGGGGTGGCTTTTTTGGGGGAGAGAGATTTTGAAGGCAACTATAATCACACAAACTAGCAGATGTCCCCACAATTCATGCCCCTGCCATTAGACTAGGCCAAAATAGGTGATCGCCTGGACGGCGTTGCATTTATGGCATGAGTAGACAGACAGACAGACAGACAGGAGGTGCATTCATCCACATGAGTTTAACAACGATTTTGATCATCTGTCTACACAAACTCTATGCTGAAGAGAACGAAGATATTCATCATGCAGCAGATGAATCAGCCATTAAGGCATGGTAGTACACTAGCTGGAGTGAAACATTGGAGCCACACACATGGATGATATATTCTGATACCTCCTCGTCGTCGGCCTCAACTTTGTTTTAGGTTGAGCAACGGCTTAGTGTTCTGGGGTTACCATTAATGTTTCCTGACTAGAAATTGCTTGATCTATCAACTTTCATCTCTCAACTACTTGGGTTTTCTCTGTTGGTCCCACTAAATAATTGTGCAGAATGATTTTGCACTCTCTTTTCTTTGTGGGGTGCACGCACCAGGATGGATTCCCTTGTGGAGAAAGGCTCTTTTTCACATCAACAGTCAGAGTCAACCATCACCCATCAGCACACCATGTAAGATGGATGGTATGTGGACAGGAACACTTTCTCATTATACTCCCACCCCAGACTAACCACAGTGGTTAGCTATGCTCTAACCATACACATGCATCTACCCACCAAGTACCTTACCTATCTACATAGTACTCACATGCATTCCCCTTTCCCTAAGTAAGCACTCATAGCATAGTGCTTATACTAGTGCTTACTGATAGTTCCCTAGGTAGGGGAAAGGGAAAGGTTTACAGGTTGGGTTACCAAGGTAAAAACTTGGTACCTAACTTGTGGTTCGTTGATAACTGAGTCATTTGATGGGTTTAATGGACGCTAGGTCACATAATACCATGGGAACTAGTTCAAACTTTTGTATACAAAACTGGGGTGATAGTTGTGTCAACTTATTGCAAATGTCACATGACTTGTCTCCAAACTGTTGAATGGATCACAACACATCACATAACCATGTAATTATCTAAGAATTCAACCCCAAAGGAAAACATTTGTGATCAACAAACACAATTGTAAGTCATTCATTAAATCCTGACAACCTTGGGGCACCGATCATTCCCAAATGCAGGGTTTGAAAAACATATCACCCCAACGGTTGAACATATTGGGTGGTGCTCCAAGTTTCAAACTACTTTTAATGGCTATGTCATGGCTCTTCCAAGTTCCAATCTCCCCAAAATCGCCCAAAGAAATCACGTCCTTTAAATATGTGTGCCTAGTTAGTTGTAGATGAGGACTGCTTAATAAGTGTTTCAAGACAAGTTTTTTCTGCCTGCCATATAGTCAAAATTTCCATATCTTTTCCAAGAGTCATATCTGACAATTTTATGTATGTGACGACCAGTGCTGGGTGGTTCTCACTTTTTCAGTGAGAACCTTTAAGGTTTTCAATCCGGTTCTCACCATGAGAATTGAAAGTTTTCACATAAAGCGATCACCTTTTTGAGAATCTATCGATCAGTTCTCTCTAAAGTGAATTGAATTTTTTGAAAACCTCAAAGGGTATCAGTTGAATCTTTTCTGATAACCTTTAAAGATATTAAAACATATGGGCACCGGTTTTCAGGGTGTTTAGTAGAGTTTTCCGTAAATTCAGGAAAACAAGGCACCAGTACCCTCAGTCTGGTCCAAAACCGGGTGAGATTAAAAAAAAACCTTTAACGGGGGATCAAACTCAGAAATGCACCACTTTTTGTTCCAAACTGAGTTTCATCCGGTTTTGACCCGTCTTTCCTTTTCCCTGAGCGCCTCCACTGTTGCCAAATATATTTTCCCTGCTCGTACATGTACAACTACTATAATTATCTCGAACCTTGTGCATTTAATTATGAGTTTCAGCATTTCATACCCAGATTTAATAAAACTTCCTTATTTTGCGGACCTCAGTAAAAGAGAGGATAGGGGGTGAAAAGAGGCCCCAAGAGAGGGTGAAGACAGGATGACTTTAAGGAAAACTCTAGGTTTAGTTAGGTTTAGGTTTTAGTTTGGGCGGCGCTAGCTTCCTCAACGCCTCCTTTAGCCGGAGCTTCACGAAGAAGCTTCGGGCTCTTCTACAAAGGGGTCAATCTTAATTTATTTAATTACAATTTCAAAATTAATTAAATAATTAAAAAAATATTCTGAATTTTTTTAATTTTGAAAACCGGATTCTGAGAACCGTCTCTGAAAATTGAGGGTTGTAATTTTTATGAGAACTGGCAAGACTGAAAATCGATGGAATTTTTTTCCAAAAACCTGAAACCCTTAAAGGTTATCTAAATCTTTTCTTTTTTTTAATAGCAAGGACCTTAAAGGTTCTTTAAAATGACTGTGAGAACCGGAACTGGTGATTTTCAAAAAAATGAGAACCGCTCAACACTGGTGACAACCAAGAAAAGTTCATCTACACAAATAAGCAATGGATGAATAGTGTATGCCATATTGGTTGATGGGCACCAATGCATGAGCCATGGATGATGACCATAGGCTGTAAGGGACCTATCTACTTATATAAGGGACATGTCAAGGGAACATCGATTACTAACTATTTTGTAACAACAATTGGAATGGAAGGGACACATTTCCTGATAATCAAACATGGGTACCAAGCTCTATCATGGGGTTAAGGCATTTTGTGGCTTGAGTAAAAGTTGGTTTAGAGCAACTCCATCCATGCTCAGTATGTGGCCCTGCAGCACTATTTCTCACATCCAAGACTAGTTATTCATTTTTCCCAACCTTGCCCATGAAATGGAAACTAGGACTGCAAAAGGCCATAGACTAAGTTAATAGCAACCCATCTGGACCAATCAAACCATTTGGCCAATCACCAACAGGTGTTAGGTTTTGTTCTGGCCTTTGCCAGCCTAATTTGGGCCAAAACCATTTTGCTGAACCAAACCTGAATGTTTTGACTTTTCTTCATCCAAAATTTGTCGTCCAATTTAGTTATCTGTAAAGTATTGTGAACACAGGACGAAAACCCTGGGTTTGGGTGAAATTGGCAACAGAAGACAAAAGTCACAATGAGACTGTGCCAAAGGAAAATAATGCAGGATGAAATACATTTTTGCTCCTAAACCCAAGATGAAACTAGTTGCATCTATCCTGAGTTTTGCACGATGCGAAAACTTGTCATGCATAGACCTGGCCAGTGTGTGTAAGAGCATTTCTTTTTGTAAGGTTCCCAAGTTGTTTTGTAGGGTTCATGCAAGCTTGTCTGAAGAAACATCACAAGCTAAGGAGGTAGGAAGCTTTTTTGTAGAGTTTGTGTGTATTAGAAGCTAAGGGAGGCAAAGAAGTAGAAGTTCAAGGAGGGAGAAGCTTAGGTTTAGGTCAAGATCATTGCAAAGGCTACGAAAAGGAATGTCACAAGCAAAAGCTCATGAAGGGAGATGCTTAAGTGGTTTAGGTTAGGAACCACCATAAGAGAGCTTGGAGAGGAGTGTCATAGCCTTCGCATTCAAAGAGGAAACTCTGACCACGCACGCTTCACATTTGGAAAAGGAATCACTACAACTATTAAAGTGTCATGAAAGGAGTCTCAGACTTTTGGAAGTTGCATTTGGCGAGGAGACAAGGGCTTGCTATAGGATTTGCACCATCGCTTATAGGCAAGGTTTTTAAATAGGCAAGTGTTTAGAAAATTTAAAGTGGTTTTTTCAAAACACCATGACAATGTGTGGGCATGCGGACATTTTTTGGGACTCTCAATGCCATGACTTCACTTTGTGGGAGTCCTTTTTATTTTTGGTGTGGTCATTCTCCATTTTTTGTCTCAAGGTGTGTGAGCTAGTGAAACTAATAGTTGGTCATTTATTAACACAATCCTCTAAACAATTTGAAGTAGGTCCTCCAAGCCCAAAATCCCACACTTTTTGATAATCTAAGTTTTCAATTCTCAAATTGTAACCTCCAAACTAAAATGAGTTTGGCATCTAGGGTTCTTTTACCACCTCTCCCAAATTCAATGGTGATTGATTACATTTTTCCCCTCTTGCCATTAACCAATCCCTCCATGTTTTGGTGCCTTCGTCAAGTAAATAAGGGTTGATTTACTATTATGGGGATAACAACCCAATGGAATGCACTTGAAATTGTCAAAATTAAGAATCCTAATTATTAGGAAATGATATCATAGAATCAATTTCATAAATCTTCTCTTAAAGACTGCATAGAATTTGAAATGTAATGTTTCGACAAATTATCGGACATCTTTAATGATGAATTTTTCTTGGTTAATGTTAGTGAGGTTTTAGAAAATGAATAGTATAAGTTCTTGAAAGTTTCAGGTCTTGATAAATTTTGGGACATGAAAGATTATCAACATCTAATGGATTTCTAGATGCCTTAGAAATACATGTATATAAATAAAAAGGACTATTTAATTCCCCCATCCTCTTCATGGTTTTGCGTTTTAGTTTTGGTGAGTTCATAATTTGTCACGATGGTTTCAATTTTGTATGAATTTTAAACCATCTTCTTCTTGCTTTTGGCTTTCAATTTTGATTAATGCATTAAAGTTTAAGCTTTAAAAACAATGGCCCCATCCTTCCATTTGTCTAAATGATTTCAACTCTGAACCATCCTCTTCTTGTTTTTGGTTTTTAGTTTTAATCCTAGTACATTAAAGTTTAAGAATGATCTGGATCCTATTGAGATGGCCCCATTTTCTTCATGGTTTTGGGCTTTAGTTTTGGTGAATTCATTTGTTAATTAAATGTTCAATTATGTTGGGATTATGATCCATCCTCCTCTTACTCTTGGTTGTTAGTTTTAATTAGTACATTAAAGTTCAAGCTTTTGATCTTGTTGGGACAACCTTATCTTCTTCATGGTTTTGGGTTTCAGTTTTGGTGAATCCATTTTTCTGAATGATTTCAATTATGTACAAGTTCTCATCCATACTCTTTTTGGTTTCAGCTTTCAATTTTGATTTATACATTAAAATTGATGATTTGGATTTTGTTTGAATATCCCATCCTCGTAGTTTCAAGTTTTGAGTTTGGTGAATTCATTTGTCACGATGATTTAAATCCTGTTGGAATTCTAATTTATCATCCTTTTGTTTTTGGCTTTTAGTTATAATTAATACATTAAAGTGAACATGAATGATTTGAATCATGTTTGGACAACCCCATCCTCTTCATAGTTTTGGGTTTCAATTATTGTGAATACATTTGTCATGATTCCCTAGATTTTGGTCATCCCATTTAAACCCCTACCAAGCCATTACATGAAGTTCCAAAGTTTAGATCTAGATTTTATAAAAAATATAATCCAAACCTCCTCTAGTTTTTGGGTTTGAGTTTTGATGATTCAATTCATGCACATTTTGAGATTGTGGTCATACCATTTAAACTTTAAATTAAATTTTATCATTTAATAGCAAATGATAGATGTGCATTATGTTTAAGATCTAATCCAAAGTTGCTACTGAATTTAGGGTTAGTTTTTATGAATACATCTTGATTCCTTGGATTTTGGTCATCTTAGTTAAACCCTTTCCAAAATCCACATTTGATTCTAGAGTTCAAGTTTAAATTATCAAATTTTGTTTGAAATATGATCTAAACTTATTCCTTCTTTTGATTTTTAATTTTGATGATTAAATTCATTTACATTTTAACTTGTTGAACCTAAGTTAATCAATTTTTCTAATTATCTTTATGTTGTTACAAAATTTGGAATAGTGTAGAAACAAAAAGAAAGCCCCAAAAAAACTCAAGCAAATATTAGTATGGTAGATTTGAAAGTAGATTTGTGGGGATGTTTATTGGTGAAATCTGGGAATGGATGGGATTGATTATGTTGGGGTGGAAGGGTCTCAACATGGAGAAAACTTCAACACTCATGTGGCAAAGGCACCATGACAAGAAAAAGGGGCTGAAAAATTGTGGAATTTGTTCAATTGAACACCATGTGTGTTGTTTATAATCATCACTTTATTATCTATAGCAAAGATAAAACCAAGGTGACACAATTGGTTCCTTTCATAGTGTGGAAGGCTATGTATGTAGCATACAAATTTGATTATCCAAATTCAAAATTTTAAAAGGAGGCTTTGGAAAAAAGGTTGTAGGAAACCTTACAAGGATTGAAAATAAGGACATCAAATGAAGAAAGGGTAAAAAAAAGTTGTCTTGCAAAATGAAGAAATGTTAACATAGCTAAAATCAAGGGATGGCCATGCCACATGTAATGTTTTGAAACGGCAACAATCCCTAATTGATGGTCCCAATCCATATGCATCTACCCCATCTAATCCCCTATCTACACCTACATCTAGTACTCCTCCTTCTTTCTATGCAAATTTAAAGGTTCCATCACATGGGCCTATTGTAGCATTAGGTCTACCATCCACATCCACTCCATCTAAAAAGGATAAGAATAATGTAAATTGTTTGCAAAACCAAGCATAAAGATTTGAACAAATGGCATTTCCTATGGAAGTGGATTCAAAATAATGCCTAGCTTTGTTGCATGCCCAAATGCATATTAGTGTCAGTATGGCAAATAAAATTAAAATCAATGATTTGAAAACAACTAAGGATTTAGGGAAATTTCAAATGAAGAGGAGTTCAAAGCAAAGGTTAAAGAGATTTTAAACCTATAGAACTAGAAATCCCCATCCCACCCATGGCCAGTAGGGTTAGGCATTTGTTCACTTATGACTTCAAATGTGAAGTCCATATAACATCTATGCAGAAAGTTTGTGAGAATAGCAACAACTTTGAACAAATGAATGTATTTTGGTTTTGTTGAATCAAATATCTTCATCAATCATTTCCATTTCCTTTTCAATCCACTAATTCTCCATTCCATTCACACTATATATTTAACATGCATATTGTTGTAGGCCTTGATAGCATCATCACCAGAATTAGGACCCACCTCCCACCTCCCTCTTCATGATGATTTTTTTTTGCTTAAATGACCAAGGTTTCCAAATAAGTACTCAAAATACTCATCATCGTGCACAAAAAATTGGCACCAACTTTCATGTAGCTCAAATTGACAAAGGATGGTCACATCATGGTAAGATTTTGAATACTTAAAATCCAAGAAAATTAACAAGCTTTAATGATCAACCACCATAATGTTATCCATCAAATAGATCTTCTTGCGCCCATTAAACCAAATCTTGTGTTCACGATCATTCCAAGGTTTCTGGATTTTAATCAACGTGCCATCAATCAATTTAATGCAACCATGGAACTTGGGTATGGTGGTACCCAACACATGTCTTTCCTATTCCATGGGCCATCAAATTTAAGGAGCAAGTGCATCGTTGATGCAAGATGCAATGAAAATTACATCATCACAAACCACACTTTTTGACCAATTCCATAAAAAAACATCATACATGCAAACATTGTAATGTTTCATGTACAATATGAATTATAAAAGGTGTTGTTTGAGGGTCAATTTTGAAGGCTACTTTGTCCAAATGTGATAACATACACACCAATATAGGTGTTCCATTAAACCCTATCATAGCATGTAAATCTTAACTTAGACATCTAATTTAAACCCCTAAAACTTAAACCCTAAAACCCAAACCAAAACCCTAACCTTAACCCCTAATCCTATACCCTAGAACCTAAACCCTTCTTTCAACCCCTAAACCCTTAAAACCCTAAAACTTAAATCTTAATCTTAACCTTGAACTTTAATCCAAAACTTAAACCAAAACCTTAACCCATAAATCCTAACCCCTAATCTTAAAACCTAAAACCTAAACCCCTATTTTAACCCCTAAATCTTTAAGATTTAAACCTTAAACTAAACCCCAAACCCAAGCCCCTACTTTAAACACCTAAAACCAAGACTCTAAAACTAACATATGTTTTTAAACTTCTAACCCTAAACCCTAGAACCCTAAATCTCAACCCATTATTAAAACCCCTAAAACCAACATATTATTTTAGCCCTTAAACCAAAACCCCTAAAGTGAAAACCTTATTCTTAACCTTTAAAATTAAAACCTTAGTTTTAAACCTTAACCATAAAACTTGATTTATTTCCCTAATCCAACCCTAAAAAAATGAAACATTAATACAAAACCCAAATTTAAACCCCATAAAACAAATTAACTTGAATTGAAATTATGGTGCCCACCTATTGATCATGCATGCCTTTCAATGGTGGGCACCACTAGTGTTGTCAACTCATCGAACTTCACCAATGTTAAATTAGGGACTTGAATAACCTTGGGGTTGCTTGCATAGTAGCAAGCACATCTTGAATTCCCATGTCAAGATCCATTGATTGGCTTGCACCCTCCTCCAACTCATTAGCATTGGACATGATAAATGAATTAGCAACAACAAATGCACATGCAAAAACACATTGTCTTTGCTTATGCTGTCAAAAAACAATTGCTCCAAGATCTCATCATCAATTGAGGAAGAGGAACTAGAACCATCTCACATGGAGCTAGAACCATGGCTTGAAGATGAGGCCATGAGCTCCAAGTAAAAGTACCCTTCACAAGTTAAATGAAAAGAGTAAGAATGTGGGATGTGCTTTCATTTATATAGTCCTCACCTATAAAACAAAGCTTATGGATTTAAAATAAAGGTCATCTAGACAAGCCTTTTGTTCTAGAATTGACACTAAGGATTTTGGGTTTTGGTTGTATCCTATAAGTATCCCTTAAATATTCTTTAATTTCAAAAGTCCTTAGGTAGCCCTCAAATAACCCCTAATTAATACCTATGTTAACCTACAAATAATCTTTTCAATCACCTTTCAATAGGCCCCTATGAAACCCCCTTAGTAACCCCTAGGTATCCTATAACTCAAGAAGTCTATAGGAAATTGCTTAAATAACCCCTTAGGTGGCCCCAAAATAACCCCTAAAATAGCCACAAAACAACCCCAATATAGCCCCTAAATAGTTCCCTAGGTAACCCTGAAATAGTACCACAAGTATTCCCTAAATAGCCCCATAGGTCACTTCCAATACACTTGATAAGGAGCCCCTAAATTGCCCCTCAATAGTCCCCCCATAAGGGGCCCCTAGGTATCCCTTCAATAAGCCCCCATAAGTAGCTCCTAGGTGTCTCCTAACATAAGAAATCCTTAGGGTACCCAAATACAGCCCATGTTTAGGCATGTAGGTAGCCCATAGATGACTAGGTACGTAAGCCAACTACATTTCACCCCCTATTAGGTAGCCCCTAGTCTGTAGACTGCTGTGTGGTTAGAAAAGTGACCACAATCGTCACGTTTGAAGACTATATATATCCTGTGTTTTCTGGACTGGTCCTGACTTTTCTTCACTTGACGGATAGCTCAAAAAGGGAGGATCTGAGGGACAGTCAGGATCAAAATGAGACTGAAACGTACTTAGGATTACTTTAATGCATCACTTGAGTTGCTTAAAAAATCAAAATTAGAAATCTTTCCTTTGCATGGGGATTTAACAACCCCCCCCCCCCCAAACCCCTCTGGAGTCCTCAAGTGTTTTAAAAAACCATTCAATCAAAACATGCTTATTCATTCACTTTGGGCTCCTTAATTTTGGATCACATGGGTGCCATGCAATATTCAACTTATCTTTAAAATTATGTTGTCTTTATCCATAGTCTGACCTCTAAATAAGGGATGACACTCTTCTTTGAATTTACAAGATACGGGAGTAAGAATACATAAGGTCTCATATATTAGTTGTGGAGTAAAAGTTGTAATTTAATTAGTTTCATAATTAGAATTTTTTTGGAAAATCAAGATATAATTAATATAGGGTATACATTAATCCCCGATATTATATATACATATACGTATTAATTTTTTAAAATATTAGTTGCTACTAGGTTCAATAAGTAAGTTAGTAAATGGAATAGTTTTATAAATAAACTTATAATCAAATGTGGAGGAATGTGAAATAAATAATGTTTCCACATCATTAATAATTGATCATTTTGAAAAAAACTACACTTTAAGTGGATTTTTATTTTCATCTCCTAATTACCTTGTTGAAATATATGCTAAAAGAATATGTTGTGTAAAAAAAAAAAAAAAAAAAATTTTGTTCCATTGTTTTTACCTGTTTCATTTCATCCTTTTTCTTTCCCATTGATACCAATTCAAAATTTCAACTTTAAATTTTTAAATATTTTGGGGTTTAAAATTTTTATCAAAAAAAAAAAAA
>Ga0116231_10009552_pt1 | contig 16272 bp, 10 predicted proteins | sample S1TSphgellanicum_2_FD_89695 | JGI IMG/M metagenome (GOLD analysis project Ga0116231, IMG submission 89695) | Host-associated microbial communities from peat moss isolated from Minnesota, USA - S1T2_Fd - Sphagnum magellanicum MG | ecosystem: Host-associated > Plants > Peat moss > Unclassified...
TCAACTGCCTTGATGCAGACGGGCCTTGGCAACCTGCAGAGGTCGGATCTGGTCTTTCATAAAGTGTCTACTGGATGTTTGCATTGCAAGTTGAGATTTGGAAATTTTTGAAAGGCTGTGTGCACAATTTGTTTTTTGAATCTTGGGGTGTGACGTGTAGGGACGCTTCAGTTACAAGCCCAATCAGGTCAGAGCCTTTGGCATGCTTGCTGGTGGAACTGGCATTACTCCCATGTACCAAGTATGCTGTCCTTCCTGTACACCACTTCAAAAATGTCCTTGATCATGTCATGGAATGAAGCTTGGTATGCTTTGCACAAGTCCACCTATGAGGTCTACTGGTTTGCCCTTTATTCAATAATGCATTGAGAAATGACTAGCTCATGGGAGTTAGTTTGTAGTTGATAAAAGTAGGCCTTGTCCTTTTGAAGAATCCTGGAAGCTTAATTGCAAGTACATGTCTCTGGTGCAGGTGGCACGAGCAATTTTGGAGAATCCAGAGGACAAGACAAAGATTCATTTGATCTATGCTAATGTCACTTATGATGACATCCTACTCAAGGTGCTGATTGATACTTTTTGCCTTTAGTTTTGTCTTGATTAATTGTGCTGTTAGAATCCACATCTTGGGTAGTGGACCACTCTCCCTTTCTCTTTCCAACTCAAAGATGAGGTGTATCTGAGTCTTTGTCCTATGATCAGTTAATTAGAGCAAACTGGCAGCAGGGGACTTGTAAGATCATTGTCAGATTTCTGGTCCGGAAATGTTCTGGAGAGAAGGTTTTCACTAAAAGGACTTTGATTATTAGATCAGATGTTAAGATGAACCTAGAGACTCCTTATGAGTAGTGGGTGCTGTTCATGGAAGGAATCAAACCAGGTGCCTATGAATGTGGTGTGCTATACTTCACAATTCCTTAGTGTTGGTATTATTATCTATACTGCCATTCATGATATAGGTTTGATTCTTGAGGCATCTGTGTGACAGGAGGATCTGGACAGATTTGCAAGGGAGTATCCTGACCAATTTAAAGTGTACTATGTCCTTAATCAGGTAAATTCCTTTTGTAGAGAATTGCTTCATGACCTATAAAATGATTGTTTTGCAACAATTTGGGTTTTTTCCCCACTAATGCTGAAATTGACTTGCCTATCTCCAGAATGTCAAATTCAAGACCGTGTTTAGAATTTTTTGGTTTTTTTCAGAAAGTGTTCTACTCCTGGCTCTGGTTGCAAATACGTCATGTATTTTCCCTATGACTGTGTTTGAGTTGTCTCACTTTTTCCTGCCATTGCAAAAATGGCTTTGCCATGGGTTCCAACCAATTGGATCTAGTTGATTTGCCAGTCCATCTTGGGATGGTCAGTTGGGGGCCTGGAGTGGTTACAGAATGTTTGAAGTGCAAGAAGCATAAGAATGAGCTTAGTAGGCTACCTTGGTTTAAGTCTTTATCTTGGAAGGACTATTCATTTGCTTAACTGTTTTGTGTTACCCTTTCAGACTTTGTAGCATGTGTTGGATGAGGTCCGCACAACATGAGAAAGGATTTTCACAAGATGGCCTTGGTTTTATGCAGCCTCCAACGGAATGGGATGGTGGTGTTGGATTTGTTTCCAAAGGAATGATAGAGGCTAATTGTCCCCCGCCAGCTGATGATATCCAGGTAACATGTGCAGCAAGCCCTCCAACTACTCTGATGTGTATGAGTAACTGTTTTCCGTTCTGCGATGGCAAGAAGACTCAGTGTTATTGTTCTCAATTTTTGCATAATGGTAGGTTGTTCTCATCCATACACCATTTATAACAGGAGATGGCGGAAGATCCCCCTCTGACCTGTTAATGATTTGGTGCCATAAACAAGTACCAAAACACTATGCTTATCATATGTCATGATTTTTTGTCCTGCATCTGATTACATTTGACCAACAACACTTCACTGTTGAGCATTCAAAATTCACATCATGGTATATATATAAGCCTCCTGCAACGAGTAATGAATTGTTATTCCTCATCACAGCATCAGTTCAAACACAGTTATTCTTGGATAAGATCAATAGGAAAGAAACAAGTTGAAGAGTTGTCTGAGAATGTGATGAAATGTGTCCCCAGGTTTTGCGGTGTGGACCTCCTCCCATGAACAAGGCTATGGCTGCCCACTGTGATGCGCTTGGCTACAGTAAGGTGATGCAGTTCCAGTTCTGATTCCATCAGGAAGAGATACCAGGTGGCCATTTTTGAGATGTTCCTGCAAGATGGCATTGCTCCTGTCATCATCATCATCATCATCATCATCATTTGTTTGCTGGAAAACATTGTTTCAGTGCCCTGGTCACATTATGGTGGATGATTTGAATTCATTCGATACAATAGTGCTCTCAATTCTTTGGATTGATTTTCCAAATCCAGTATCTCAAAGATGCCATCCCAGCTCCCCACCCTATATGAATAGAACTTTCTGCACATGAAGGTACCTGGAAATACAAAGGAAAAAAATAATTAGGTCAAGCTTTTACTGAATAAGAATGCAATGAACTTTGAAAATGGGGCACCAACTTAAAAAGAAACTCAAGCTGATTTGAGTGCTAGAAATCCATTACCGTGTCCATATTGTAGTGTGATCCATATAAATTAGTTGGAGTTGCCTTGCAAATTCAGAATTTCTTTTTGCAATGAGCCTCTTTGATTGATTGGCCCATCAAACAAAAGTTTTGAAACTCTGTAGATTCCAACTCGCAATATAAAAACATTTACTCCAACACAAACAAAAACATGCAAGTCCCAATATTGTTTGCCCACTGAATTTGCGGGGGGCATTCTTGGATCTCACCTCGGGGTCACTTATTTTGGTAAAGCCCTACCCTGGTCTTGAGGCTTTTACCCTACTTTAAAAATCACTGGTTGCCTTCAAGAGGAAGTTAAAGGCCAGTTTAGACAAGAGTCCAAGGAGCAGCTTTTAGACACACTCATCCTACCTTAAGAAAAAATGTTTTTCTCGTTAGAGATATCCTTGAATAACACTTACACTTTGGATCTTCTCTTCACCACTATACCCCCACCACTCTCTTTGGTGCTATGGAGTTCACCATACACAGCACCCTAAAAAAAGAGAAGAAAAATCAATTAATTAATTAATTAATTAATTAACAACACTTATAACCATCTTTGGGAAATTATGTAACCTCTTCCCCTCTGTCCCCAGAGAGAAGAAAAAGAAAAAGAGATTCCCTAAAAAAGAGAATCTTTGGTGTAATATCTTTTAGTTCTTTGCTTTCAAGTCTCGTTATGTCTGAAGCTCAATCCTGAAAAGACAGCCCCCTGCTTCTTGTGTAAAAGGAATCCATCCCAGCTTGTCTTTGTCCTGTCCGCTAGTGCCGGGTGTGTGAACAGGACCGCCTCATCCTGCGCAGCTGCGCCCGCGCGCTTGTGCGTGCAAGTGTCGTCTCGCAACCTTTTCATGCAGTTTGCGGGCATCGGCGAGCACTAGGGATTTGGCACGGCACCAGGCATCATCCCTACACCAGAGCACAAGCTACTATTTCGGGGCTTTCTCTCTGGCGCAGGTTTGATCGATATTATGACCTCCAATCCCGGTTTTTGAAAAATTCCTCTTCTTTTGTACTTGCAATAATCAGTTCCGCTTCACGCTTATCTCTCGCTGAGAGGAAAACATAGTTGGAACTTGAAATTCTTGTACTTTTGTCCGCCTGTCTTCTTCCATTTGTTGTAGACTAGAGCAATCTTTTGAATGTATGTATCATCGTGACCTCATATTACTGCTTCTTCTTGTTCTTGTTCTTCCCGATATGGCGATTTGCCGGGAAATATGTGGTTTCAAAGCGTTGTAGACGGAGAGAAAGTTTGCGATTGCTTGTCAATTTGCCAAGCTTAGTCTCCTCTTGATAGGTAGCCCGTGAACGGTGCTATAGATGTTAGGAGTCGGAACATAGGCTCTCTACTGCGGAATATTGAATAAGGCAGGAGATCGCCTTGAAGGAGCTCGGTGCTTTGGTTTTTTGCGACAATCGTTTTCCGGCACAAAAGCTTGCGTGGTTTCTTTTTCCCTTCTCCGACTTCCGGAGATTTCTTGGGACATGCTTGCCTCGTCGTCCGTTAGGAAGTTCCTTTTGGAAGAAGAGATTTCTTGGCTGCTTTGTACGTTCACGCAGTTCTTTAGAAGGAGGCCACGGTGAGGAGGAGAAACCGTACGTTAAGCGGCACGCAAAACAAAGATGAAGATTCAGTGCGATGTATGCGAGAGGAACAAGGCCGCTGTACTGTGCTGTGCGGACGAAGCCGCGCTGTGCACAGACTGCGACACCAGAGTGCATGCTGCAAATAAGCTGGCGAACAAGCATCAGCGTATACATCTCATGTCACCTTCTGATGCCCCGCGCTGCGACATTTGCCAGGTTTTTGTTTTGCAAACCTTCCACCACCTGAAGACTTGAGCAGAGAGTAGTAAAACGTGGATCATTGCAAAAGATGCCTTGGAGGAGGAGGTCCATGATGAGTAGTCAGTCTCATTTTGCATTTTCTTTGGAATTGTAAATTGGCGAATACGAAAAATTGTGTATTAGAGATGCAATCTAGTGTTGCGTTTGTTTGCAGGAAAAGTGTGGCTTCTTCTTTTGTCTGGAGGACAGAGCTCTGCTGTGTCGGGAATGTGATGTTTCAATTCACTCCGCCAACTCTCTCTCATCCAACCATAAGCGGTTTTTGATACCAGGCATCAGAGTGGCTTTGGAGGCAAAGATTGGACAAGAAGCTGCTGCAGCAGAACAAGTCCCTGAAGAAGCAGCTATACCTCCTGCTGTACCTGTTCCATCTTCCAGAATGATGACCACCACCCATACGAGAAACACTCCTTTGAGCACTACTGAAAAACCCACTACTTCTACTAAATTGAGATCCCCTTTGGCAACCCCATCACAGAAGTTCAATCCAACTGCAAGACGACTACAAGGAGCAATTGTTCTACCAAAGAATGGAGGGATGAGTCCAATTAACAACACAGGAAACCAGAATGTCTCAGAAGCTTGTTATAAAAGTAGCATCACAGAGTTTCTAACTGAGGCTGTACCTGGTTGGAGAGTTGATGAGTTACTCAACCTTGCAGACTTGGCTGGTGTTTTCAATACAGCTGATATGGGATCTTCTAAGGTACTTCTTGATTCTCTCTCTGCAACAATCATGCAGTTTCATGTCATGTTCTGAGGTTGAAGATGATGTTATTGAAGATTTCATAGTAAGGATGTTCAGTAAGAAGATGTCATTGAAGATTTCATTGAAAGGACGTTCAGTAAGTTTTTGCAGGAGATGCACAAATCATTAGTGTGAGCTCTCAATATTGGCTCATGGAAATGAAAACCTTGTGTGGTCAAAGATTTTCTTGAAGATTTCATATCAAGGGTGTTCAGTATGTTCTGCAGGAGATGTGCAAAAACATGAAATGTGAGCACTCAATATGAGATGATGGATATGAAGGGCTTGAGAGGTCAAAAGATGTAATTGAAGATTTTTATACTAAGGATGTTCTGCAAGACATGTCATTAAGTGTTAGCTCTCAATATGGATGGTGGAAACGAAGACCTTCTTCTCAATGATCTTGATGGTAGTTGAAGGGTTTTGAAGGATCATGAGATCACATATCCTGAAAGACACCAGTGGTTTGTTTTTCCTGCAGGCAGATGTATCAGATGTTGGAGCTTTTGACTGGGCAATGGATTTGAGCTCATTTGATGAGCAAGTAGATGTGACTTCACATCGTCAAGTTCCTCAAATATCCTCTGCCCCAACTACGTCTGGTTTGTTCTGTTCCTCCAGAGTCGAGGGATCTGCCAAAGGAAATTTGAGGCAAGAAGCAGCACTTTTGCCAGATTTCAGTAGTGCATTTGTGGTTCCTGATGTTGATCTTTGTTCACCCTCAATTTCACGACCTCTCACAAAGCGTAGTCGAACCCAGTATGATATGTGAATATTGCACACCTCACCAAGCAATAGATTGAGCAGTGATGGAAATCTGTTAATGATTCATTCCTTCATTTCATCGTGCTAGAGTATCAGTCCTCCCCACTCCTCCAGTGGTTCTCCATAGTGGATGTAGTCAGCCTCATATGCAGCATCTTTGATGGAAGTAGTTTTAGGACTACAGCACATGTACAAAATCTCTTTGTTAACAACAAGCATGTCAATGCCATTTTTCTTGCCTTTGTTCATCTTTGTGCATTCTGTAGCTATGTCTCTTGAGTGCTAGCCAAAATCATGACTGGGTCTTGGCATTTCTGGAAAACTCAGGAAACAGTGTATATGTATGGGTTGGACCTTAATTGTGAGCAGATTGTTATATAATTCACCCACCACCTGAAGCTGATGAAATCAGTGGGTAGTCATGGCAGCTTGTCACTGCTATTTGTGATGAAGGTGATGATGGTCTGACACTCATTTGTCTTGTTACCTTTGTTAAGTGTCAGTTGTGGAGATTTCTCTGCAATCTCATAGGTATGTTGCACTGCATTCGGCTTCACAAGATGGTAAAGTGTCAGGTTCTTCTTACCTTAGTTCTGATTTTTAGCAGGTTTTCTCTCGAAGGCTTGCAGGCACCTGAAGGAGGGAGGGAAAAACAGATTAAAGAGGTATGTAATGGCAGAAATCCTTCCTGATTTGTTTATGTGCACCTTTGAAATTGAGTTTGTAACCTCTTAATGTCGGATCAAACATTCTTCATAGTCTTGGCATTGTGACTTTGAAGAAGTTTTAGAATACACAATAGAAGTAAAGCCCTCTTGAGGGGGAACTGTTTTGGTACCTTATCTTTCTGTTAAGATTTTCTCTTTGTGACTAGGTTAAGATTTAGGTGTTTTGGGAACTTTCTCTTTTCTTGTAGAAGATTCTATTTTTTGGGAGGCTAGTTTAAGATATGCTTTTTCTTTTTAGGGCCTTATCTTTTCCCATAGAAATTTCCATTTGGGGAGAGGTTAAGATTGGGTGCTAGAACTCCAAATATGCCAAGGATATAGTAGACTCTTGACCGATTCTCTCTTTTCCTGTTTTACCTATTTATGTCGGATGTGAAAAATAATGTCCCAATATAGTCCCTCAAGTGATGAATAATTACGTTTAAGAGTATTTCAAGTGCTTTGATAAGCATCTATCCTTTTGAGTGTTTATCTTGGGGGATTGCTTTGCTTAATTATCTTCATTACAAACTCTGGGAGGAAATACAGTTTAAATTCAAAGTTCAAACCCTTGTAAATGTCCGACTTTTAGGAGTTACAACCTCATATAGTGAAGTGATTTTGGATGTTTTCACATCTGTCTGCCACTTATCTAAAATATCTTTTAGTTCTCAAAAGACTTCCAATTTCTTGTATTGCGATGATCATCTAATGGATATGAATCAGGGGCAAAATTCATGTCGTGTGCTCCTTAATTCCTTCATGAAAACTGAGAGATGGTCATGATCCACATTGTAAGATCACAAGACTCATTGAACACAAGCATGTAGGACTTCTTGAAAGAGTACACCCCCCAATGAACTTTGCATCTGCAAAATCCACTACAAGATGGGTAATAGTATCATAAGGTCCAACACTAAGCTTCAGCTGATAATATCATTGTCTATTATATAAGCAGAATATTTTTTCTCTGGCTGATTGGGCTAAATATAATGTTCAGTTGAAAGAACAAAAAATGTTTAGAAAAAGCACCAACTTTTTAATTTGGTGACAATCAACCAAATGGAAAAACTATTAAACAGCTTCAACTTCCATGCAAGGACAAAACAGGTAGAGATTCAACATCATTAAAATTTATCTAAAGGACGAGCAAATGAACATAGCAAACTCAATACATTCCAACATGAACAACAAGGGGTGTGTCACACTTTGGCCTTGCCATTTACGTTAAAAAGTATCTTAAGGAAAAAAAAGGCTTGTGGAAACCCAAATATTTCACCATGCAAAAATATAGTCTTCCAAAAATCCTCTAAAAGAAACCAAAATCCTTCAAGGTATTATAACTCTATAACTAATCTCAAGTTTTAACACAAGCCAAAATATAATGTTTCAAAAATCCTCATATAAAAATGGACTAGGCTATTACCTAGGGGTCAAAATCCCTTAAGCTAGTATACTCTATAATGTAATCTAAACACGATATCCTTGCCTTGGTAGACAAGGCCAATAAACATATATATGTCTAAAAAACCCCTTGATCAAACTAGATTCCAAGCTCTAAAAGAAAGAATGGGTTTAAATTATCATTGAGGAAGTTGTTATTGTTATTAAACAAGGCATGAATCTCTATCAAAGTACAGGTCCTCATAGATTTTAATCTATGATAAAGATTTTGATTTATCAAACTTGAGCTCCGGGTTGCTTCGCATAACCACTGACAATTAACTATTTTTTCTTATATTCCCATATGATTGTCAATAGTTCATCATTATTTATGTCAATTTCAAATTTAATTAAATTTAAATTAATATAAATATTATGAACATGAGCAGGCACATTTTAATATATCTTTTCATATTCATATTGGTGAGTAGGGGAAAGGAGTGAGATAGTTGAACTTGAAAATGAGATATATATGAATTTTTTTTTTATAATTGTTTCTGAAATTGTCCAAGGATGACCACATAATAAAATTTTGAAAAATCACCCATATACACCAAATTCTTTGTTCCTCTTGTCACTAAAATAAAACACATCATGCAAGCAGCAACTTACAATTGCCAGGGGTCTAAAAAAAGGTCTACAAGAAATTTGGGAAATCGTAATAAATGCAATAATTACAAATGATCAAAAACATTAGAAGTAATCAAAACCAATCTAAATTCAAGTGACTACAACAATCTACACATGACCCAAAAAAATGAACATCTGAAGCATCATTGATGACCATTAAAATATCTACAGAAAACCAAAACAATAAAACATACTTTGAAAAATGATTGTGATGAAGTTATTTTGACATTTGCATTGATGCATATAATGAGAAAAGCACATGTAAAAATGCTTCATCATGTCAGTTTTAACAACCTTAGCCTAACTTTTAGGATTATTTCCTAAAACAGTTTTGAGAATTTGGCATGTTAATGTCATCCCATTCAAAACCTCCAAAACTTTTCAGATAAAAGAATAATGCCTTTGCAAATATCTAATTTTTATTGAGTTCACAATGAGTTATGGCTTCACCTTGCAAAAAGGTTAAGTTTTGGAGAAAGCTATCTCTCGACCATTCTTTTCCAATCAATCCAAGAAGAAGCTGAAAAACTGCAGCCTGAGCCCTAGGTCCTGAACAGTGGTCATTTCCTCCATCATCAGCTGGAATGACCTGCTGAGTAAATGGAAATCTGAAATGAGGTGCTTGGATTCTGTTGAGATTTGTGGGTGTGGCATCTTCTCATATGGTGTAGTTATGGTGGTCAGTATATGGGTACTTTTACCTGTTGGTGGTGATGGATATGAATCTTTCTTGCAAGTATAGAGCAGCTGCTAAATGTGTGAGCAGGGCCAATCGAAGGAGATGGATTTGTCTTGCCTGTAAAAGCTGATACAGGAGAGCAATAATCAACTTGATGTAGAGTGATTTTATTGGAGATCTCATGTTTGTAAAGCTAACACTATAGAATAATAATTAACGTGAGAAAGAGGAAAGCCTTCTTGTGAGGATAATGATGTTTACCTAGTTCAAAATGTTCTGTTCTGTGATTGCATCATGTCATGCAAATGTCGTCCATTCCTTGCCATTGTTACTGGGAAAAGAAACATGATCTGCATAGTGCAACTAAATGTGTGTTCAAGGGTTGCAAAGAATTGTTGTCGTTTTCTAGTTGGTAGCCATGCCAATTTTTTCTGAACAATAATTGTGAGTGGTTTACTTCTTTTGTGCAATTGCTACTCCTTGATAGTCTACTGCTGTGGACGAAAAGTGCAAATTGCCTAGCTCCATCTTCACCAAAATAGGTAAGTTGAACTTGGTTCTATCAGTTTGTTTGCAATCTTCTACAAATCCACTTACATGAATCAACTTCGAACATTTGAATCTCCCTCTTGATACAAAAATGACACAGTATTTGGTCCCTTTTAAGTAGTGCAAATGTCTCAATGAACCTCTTGTTGTTCACTTGTGTATTTGCTTGGAATGTTGATTACAACTGCAATGTTGGGTGAAGTATTTGCTAGGTAGTTAAGTTCATTAAAGTTTTTCAACAGAATGGGATTTGTGTTTGCTAGGTAGATAATCTCACCTAATGTTTTTAAAAAGAAAATGGGATTTGTCAATTTTGCCAGTGTCTACTTGTAGAGGAAGTTCTAATTTTTGAAGTGTTCATAATTGGTACTTTTTTTTTGATCAAATTCTTTTCATGTGTTCAAAATTGATACTTTTTTTTATTGCATTCTTCATTCAAAAGAACCATGATTTCTTGTAGCGAATGTCCTTCATTGACAATGAATTATGAGCACCAATACTGACTTGTTGGAGTGGTCAGAGCACAAGGGTTTTCAGTAATTCTAAGAAAGTTTATTGCTAGGTCTGTATAGCTTAATATTAGTGTTGGGTATGCAATTTCAAAACTTGTGTGTAGTGACATTGTCAACCATTTTGTATTAGTGATGTGATTTTTGATAACAATTCTTCTATATGAAATGTTAGGTTGATTGGGTGTATTTCCTTCAGTTACCATGTGATTGAGCTAATTAATAAGTTTAGTGATAATCCCTCAATGTGAATCGTAACAGTATTGTTGAGGTGTGTTCCTTAATTTGTCAAAACACCTGAATGGCAAGAGCTTTTATACATATTGAGGGCATATCATTTGCTCAACCTATGCAAAAAGGTTTAAGCATTTAGTGCAATTCGAGCTCAAAGGGACAAAATACCGTGTCATTTTTGAATCAAGAGGGAGATTCAAATGTTCGAAGTTGATTTATGCAAGTGGATTTGTAGAAGATTGCAAACAAACTGATAGAACCAAGTTCAACTTACCTATTTTGGTGAAGATGGAGCTAGGCAATTTGCACTTTTCATCCACAGCAGTAGACTATCAAGGAGTAGCAATTGCACAAAAGAAGTAAACCACTTGCAATTATTGTTCAGAAAAAATTGGCATGGCTACCAACTAGAAAACAACAACGATTCTTTGCAACCCTTGAACACACATTTAGTTGCACTATGCAGATCATGTTTCTTTTCTCAGTAACAATGGCAAGCAACGGACGACATTTGCATGACATGATGCAATCACAGAACAGAACATTTTGAACTAGGTAAACGTCATTATCCTCACAAGAAGGCTTTCCTCTGCCTCATGTTAATTATTATTCTATAGCGTTAGCTTTACAAACATGAGAACCCCAATAAAATCACTCCACATCAAGTTGATTATTGCTCTCCTGTATCACTTTTACAGGCAAGACAAATCCATCTCCTTCAACTGACCCTGCTCACACATTTAGCAGCTGCTCTATTTGCAAGAAAGATTCATATCCATCACCACCAACAGGTAAAGTACCCATATACTGACCACCATAACTACACCATATGAGAAGATGCCACACCCACAAATCTCAACAGAATCCAAGCACCTCATTTCAGATTTCCATTTACTCAGCAGGTCATTCCGGCTGATGATGGAGGAGATGACCACTGTTCAGGACCTAGGGCTCAGGCTGCAGTTTTTCAGCTTCTTCTCGGATTGATTGGAAAAGAATGGTCGAGAGATACCTTTCTCCAAAACTTGGAAAAACCACCTGTGCATGCACACATGTAGATGAGCAATGGGGTTACAGAAATGAATCATTTCTGACAGTTTTGAGAATTCTGTTTTACCAAAGCAGACACAGTAGCTCATGATGAAGGATGAATTCATCAATCATGAAAGCTGAGTCAGATACAACCAAAAACAAAACTCTGAAAGGCTGAAGGGGACCACAAAACATGTGTACCACATGTGCTCAATTTTGTTTTCAAATAACCAGCTCAATTAGGAGTTGTTTGCTTACAGCAATTAATTTGCCTTTGTTCTCAGGTCTCTTAGCGACTTGGATTGCTGCTACTGTGGCAGCCCCAGACGAAATTCCCACCTGCCAACAAAACATATAGGCAGAATGTACTACCTTTAAGCCTGGCCTAGGGCAGGAGAGCTTACCAGGCAAGACTTTTAAGAAGGTTGATCCTCAACTGTTCAGAACTGATCCTGCAATCAAGACATCTTCCCATGCAAAACTTCATCAACAAACAGTTTTGCATGAATACATGATCACAGTACCCCCTTACCAGCAAGCCTTCTTTCAGGGCAAGCTCCTTTGCCATCTCAACTGAGTCATTGCTTGAAATCTGAAAACACATATTCACCAGGGCCACATTCAACCCACGATCTTGCAAGTACTGTCTATCAGTGCAGGAACAATTTCAAGATATTTCTCGTCAAGGCCAGCACAATAAAATAGGGGGAAAGTGTTCACTGAAAAGCTACCTATTGATGAGCACAAAGATGTTGATGCACAACGAGAAGATAAGAGGAAAAAAAGACAACAGATAGCTAAGCATACCTGAATAACCTCATCCAGAATGTCAACATCAAGAATGCTAGGAATGAACCCTGCACCGATCCCTTGAATTTTGTGAGGACCTGCACCACACAAGGACCCATTTGCTATTTTGACAATTGCCATCACATGGTTCCAATCCGAACTGTACAATCTCTGTTATATGCACAATAACAGTTCCTGATAACCATTGACAATTAACTAAACTTGCAAGGAATATCCACAGTGGTTGATATCCATGAAATCCAGATAAAAGACTGGTATTCAAGCCAAAAAGAGATTGGATCTTTTGGTATCAAATTGCCGAGTGCTTTGAGAGGAGTGAGTGATTCTAATCAACAAGTGGATACATGGGTGATCTCCAGAAATTGATTGCTGCAGCTCCAGTCATCTACAGTCTTTCAGAACCCTAGAATGATACACCAGAAATCAATCACATGATAAAATATTATGTTCACAACTTCTGAGATCAACATAACAAGCAGTTTACTCCTCCCACTGTTCTGAGGATACCAGCTTTTAATTACAACATTGATCAATGAGAAGGTAGAACATCATCACATCACTGTACCTGGCTTCCCACCAGATAGAACACTGCTTTCTGATGGCTCCACTCCATAAATCTGTGGTTCAAGCAAAGAGAAATAGAGAATTGAGATATCTTGAATGGCTACTGAGAAGTTCCAGTGCATTATTCTCTCCCAAACCTTCCAGTGCTTGATGATATGTATGGGTAATACCAGTCTGGTTCAGACCTTGATATTAGGGTTCTTGCTCTTTAGATAACGCCCAGCTCCAGTGACTGTACCTCCTGTACCAATTCCTGCAACAAGGATGTCAACTTTGCCTGCTGTGTCTTCCCAAATCTCTGGTCCTGTGGTCTCAAAATGGATCTACAAGACAACAACCCACCTGTGAGCCAAAAAATTTTATGAATTTAATTTAATTTAAATTATTACCAAAACCTGTCAATCTTCATTGGCCAGCCACTGCTCAGTGTTGAAGTAAATTGTAGAATGTGAACATATTCACCTTAGGATTTGCAGGATTCTCAAACTGTTGAAGCATGTAGGAGTTGGGTGTCTTCTTCACAATCTCCTCTGCCTTCTGGACAGCCCCCTTCATTCCTTTGGCCGGGTTAGTAAGAACAAGTTCTGCACCAAAAGCCTTCAGCAAAACCCGTCGTTCCAGACTCATAGATGCTGGCATGGTAAGGATGAGCTTGTAGCCCTTGGCAGCAGCTATAAAGGCCAACCCTATCCCTGTGTTGCCACTTGTGGGCTCAACAAGAATGCTCTGGCACAGACAGCCAGCCATCCATCCATCAGATCAAACAGTAAAATTCAGAAGAGAATCAAAAAACAAGATCGATACACAAAGCACTCAGATGGTGAGAAAAAAAAATTTCAAAGTGCTTGAACAAAAAGGAATAGACAACGCTCGGGAAATCTGCAAGTGCACCATTTCTGTACATCTTCAGAAATGCAGCTACACAAGAAGATTACAAGGAAAATTATGGACTACTATTGCAACAAAGGTAAATACTGGAGAACTTTAATTCAGGTACTGGAAAACTGAGCTCGTCATGTTACCTTTCCAGGAATGATAGCACCCTTTGCCTCTGCATCAGCAATCATGCTTTTGCCAATCCTGCACTTTGTCAGGCCCCCACAAATCATTACTAAACAGATCAGTTGTCAGTCAGATGGTTGGCTGGCCTGCCAGAGTAGGAGGATTCCATCTGAATGCAAGTGTTTGTTCATTTTTATAAAAAAGACGGGAAGAGGTGATGAAGAAGAACAGACCTATCTTTCACACTACAACAAGGCTCCATGATCTCCAGTTTGGCTGCAATGTTTGCCCCACAGCCCTCCACAACAGAATTTAGGTATACCATGGGTGTCTTGCCTATCAACTGTTTTCCCCTCCAACCAAAAACCCACCACCAACAGAGACATGCACCCCCTTGTCACTAAAACCCTAAACCCATCATGCAAACCACATGCTATGAGGCTCACGCCAGTAACCATCAAGTAGATAGCTGTTGATGGGTCCTTTGTCTAGCTAAGCATGTGTAAACCATAAGCATATATCTATGCTTTTGGAAAAATCCAAAAGAAGACAAAAAGAAGACTCTTCTCGCACTTCACCATTCTTCTATATGAGAGATGTCCAACCTCAATTTCTCCAAAGAGTTACGGACATTCACAAACTGGAATTTTTATCATCTCTCGGAGTTGAGAAACAAACAAAAAACCAACAATAACAATAACCCAAAGGCATCAAGAAAAAAGAAAAAAACAGAAACCGTATGTGTACCTGTGTGACATCCTCTGCGATGTTGAGATGCTCCACCTCCTTCTCTGTCTCGATAGACACCGCCTGGCTAACCACAGTTCTCTTCACATAATTCACCATATTCTTCTTCTTCGTCTCCCCGGAAGGACGAGCCACAAGGCTAACTCCAGCCCATGAGGACGACTTCCACACTGGTGAACCACCAACACCAGAAACACTACCCACTTGGCTCACCACTGGCGCAGCCACCGCCGCCGACGGTCTCAGAGACGCCGCTGCATTCTTGACGACAACCGCATCCACAAAGCTACAAGCTCCGCACTTTAGGGTGCTCGCCGCCATCGCCACTCTCGCTCTGCAACAACAACAACAACAACAATCTCGTCTCTGCACCCAAGTTCTAGACTCTCCGCGCCGCGCCCTGCCCTTTCGCAGAGTACAAAATCTTCTTCTTTTGGGGGGGTGGGGGGGGGTGTGGGGGGTGAGGACGTTTGTGCGTAGATAATTGGGAGTGTAATTTGAAAGAAAAAAAAAACCCCTACATAAGCAAGCTCTTTCTCACCACTTTAATTTCTATTTTAAAATTATATTAGTGCCTAATTCATTCTAATGAATGCAATTCATTAATTAATTAATTTCTAACCCTAGGTAAGAAAGCTCTTTCTCACCACTTTAATTTCTATTTTAAAATTATATTAGTGCCTAATTCATTCTAATGAATGCAATTAATTAATTAATTAATTTCTAACCCTAGGTTAGAAAGCTCTTTCTCCCCACTTTAAAATCTATTTAAAAATTATATTAGTGCCTATTTCATTCTAATGAATGCAACTTATTTATTTATTTATTTATTTTCTAGGTATTTGATTTATTTTTGGGGGGTGTATCCATGAGACACGGATATTTTTAAGGCTATTTTTTTCTTAAAATATCCATGTCTCATGGATTGGGTTGTGGCACACAACAATGTTCCGTTCCTATCTTACAGACCTACTTAAAATAGTATGTACCCTCATAAAAGACTAGGTTCGTTGAATGGGGTTTCCAAACTAGGGGGGTAGGTTAGTTTGCCTGGCCTTGGGTGACGAAGCAGAACCCCCATACTGGAGGGTTCTGGTTCTGGTAACCATGGTAAAAACCAGTGTTGGGTTGGTCTTAGAACGAAGGAAAGATACCCGTCGGTTATCATTCCGGGTACATACATATCCACTTACCCACCAGTTCTCAGAATTCTCAAATAACCAGTTTTTTTATTATAATGTAGCCACAGTTTTTTCAAAAGAAAATTAAAAACTCAAAGAATTGACGGTTTTTTTTGCTGTTTTTTTTGTAGAAAACCATCGGTTCTTTGATGTTTGAGAGGACCAAAAATGGATGATTCTTCAATTCCGGTTTTTTTTTTTTTTTTTCAAAGAACCA
>Ga0116231_10009553_pt1 | contig 16262 bp, 12 predicted proteins | sample S1TSphgellanicum_2_FD_89695 | JGI IMG/M metagenome (GOLD analysis project Ga0116231, IMG submission 89695) | Host-associated microbial communities from peat moss isolated from Minnesota, USA - S1T2_Fd - Sphagnum magellanicum MG | ecosystem: Host-associated > Plants > Peat moss > Unclassified...
CGCATCACTATAACCGAATCAGCAGACGGCAAGTTCGGTGTCGTCGAGGTTCCAAGGCAAGCTGTAGTACAAGAAGTAAGTCGAGATCAGCGGCCGGCCCATGTAATAATTCTTCCTCATGCCGCGGTTTCAGTTGCAGATTCGAGACCCAAATGTCGACAACAGAAGAACAGCCGGTTGACGTTCTGGAAGTCATCAGATCCGGTGCACGCGAAATCGTGAAGCTCTTACAACAGACTTACCTTCTCTGAGGCAAAACGATGATTGGATTAGGGTTTGGCGCTCAGTTGCGCTTCCCATTCCTTTGTAATTCGCTCCGTTTTTTAACGTTAGGTGTTTTCTACTGAGCACTTGTGTCCTTGTGTATACCTGTAAAGCATTTCCTAACCTACATTGTGGGTAACTAAATACAAACCATACAGTACATGTATCTATTATCTGCCTACCTAGTAGCCACATGTGCCTTACCCTCTTACCCAGATAGTAACCACTTTTGTTTCCACTATGTACTCACCTATTATACCTAAAAACCCTTCACACCTGGAGTTTGTTTAGGGTTATTGATAGTTGCTAACACCACAGGTGTCAACATCTGGAAATGGCTATCTTTTTCTTTTTTTTTAAATACTTGCTTCATCATTAGGAACCACCAATGCACTCAGACATGAGTATGTTTGTCCCTATGGATAGCCCATTAAGTTTTCTGCCCACTCCATAGGCTCACACCAACAATTTTTTGGGCATCTTTTTAACTTTTGCCCTGGCACTTCCCTCACTCTCACTCTCTCCTCCCTCTCACTCGTTCTTACTCTCTTCTCAATCTCATTGTCTCTTGCACATGCTTTTTCAAATCATTTTCTTTTTTGTGCACTCATTGTCATCTTAAGCTTTGTGCACATCAGTCAATTTTGCATTCACTTCATATTTGCTTTGTTCGGGCTCATGTTTTGTAAAGTGTGCCTTGCCATTGCTTTGTGTTCACTTTGTTTTGGTTTCTATTTATGATTGCAACATAAACAACTCGATTTTTGCTTGCACTATTTTAACTTATATTTACAGTTGCAACAATCAACTCATGTTTTGTGAATTTTTGTTGGTTTCAATTTTTTGGTGGCTTCTAAGCTTTTAGTTACAAGTGTTGTAAAGGTTGAACAATGATGGATGATCAAGTTCTTTTCCTTCCAATGAGCTCAATTATATTATTGATTGATATGATGCAAGAAGCATTTGTTGAAGCACACATCCAATGAGCTCCACATTTTTCGAATTTAACGACTTTATGAATGCATAACAAGCGCTAGAATCCAAGTATGTGTTGTTATTTACTACTTCACCTCAATATCGAATTATGTGTGCATTGAGTCTTTTGTTTAATGATTTGGGTCACTAGGTGAAGCCCAAAATTACAATTGGGTTTTTGAAATTCCTTATGATTGAATTTGATGAGTATCGTTGGGTCAAGAATTTTCGGATGACTAAACCCACATTGTTTGACATTGCAGAAAAGCTATAACCCATGCCAAAAAAACAAGATACCAAATATGGGAAAACAGTTCTTGTTGAAATATAAATTTGTTGTTCAATTTCTAAATTAGCTTAGGGTGCAAATTTTCTAACTTCCAATGGGCTTTTCATAGTTGGAAAATCCACAGTCTTCCTTGTCATCCATGAATTTGTTTATGCTTTCAATACTATTTACAAAGATTTGATATCTTGGCCCCAAAGTGTGAAAATGTTAGTTTTCATGGAAGAATTCATGAAATTGTGTGGTCATCTTAGTGTGTAAGATGCTATAGACGGTAACCATCTTTCTATCTTAAAACCTCAACATGCTTTTGTTGAAGACTACTACTATCATAAAATTGGTGGATACAACATGATGGCACAATGTGTTGTTGATTACAAAAAAAAATTTATTGATGTTTTTTTGGGTCTTCCAGGTAATGTTAATGATTTAAGGGTTTTATGTCAATTTGGTTTATATAAAAAAGTTCAATACAATGGTTGTTTGGGATTGAAAAGGCTTTTCAAAATGAATTTGCACCTTATTTTTTGGATGACAAGGGATACCCATTGATTTCATGGATTATAATGCCATATAACGCCATATAAAAAAGAAGGAAAATACTTTGTCCTAAAAAAATTTTACAATAGGAAACATAAAAGGGGTCGTTCTATTGTGGAGGATGTTTTTGGCAATCTAAAAGAAACCTTTTGAAAATTACTAACAAGATCTGATTTACATGTGTTTTTTTTGCCAAATTTTTTTACTTGCAATGAATCATCACCTTGGATGATTTTTAAGATTTTAAGGTTTAGTGCTTAGTTGTCCAATTTTTGTTAAAAGACAATGAAATGTGGTCCGTCATTGTTTGCTTCCTAAATTGTCCATCATCACAAGGGAATTCATGAAACAAATTGAAGGAGAGGAAAAAGGTTTGTTTGCGTGTAATGTAAGTTTTAACAATTATCCTGAATGAACTACTAATGGTGGAAGATGGAGCCACATTTAAGAAGCTTCACAAAAACACAAGAAAGTAGATTCAATTTTTACTTAAATTTCATTTTGAAACTATGGTGCTTTCCATTGAGTTTATATTAATTTGAATACAAAATTTGAGAAACTTTGAAATAATAAAAGTATGGAACAAGTACTTTTGAATTTGACTGACCAATATGGTGTTCAAAAGTACTTTTTCATTAGAAAATTTAATGAAATAGATTTGTGTGAAGTTATAACATAAAGATCATTATATATTCAAAAGAAGGAAAATAAATAAATTATACTTTATTTGTCGTAGAATATACTTGACACATATTTGAAACAAATGTTACATTACACAAGGTAAATTTCAAAAGCTACTTACATTTAGAAAAACCTACTTGAAACCTATTTTGACAATGTAAAATTTAAAAATAAATTCATAACAGTGAAAATGTATTTTGTGCTTCATCATTCAAGTAAAAATATTAAATGTATAATAATTTTATGATGGGTTTTAGTCATACTTTTTCTTAGCTTGACAAGTAGACTACCAATGTAATTAAATTGTATATTTTATCATGCTTTCACCCACCATGTATTTTGAATTTTCATATAAGGAGTTGGTGCCAAAACATGAGGATAGAATAAAATGATCAAATATGTAGATCTGGGTGGGCATTTAAAAGCTTCAAAATCATGCATGCATCAAGGAAGAGTTAGGGGTTTGGTTTTTGGAGCAAGAAAACCAAACCCCTAACTCTTTTACCATTTTACATCAATATCAAATTACGTGTGCATTGAATCTTTTGTCTAATGATTTGGGTCACTAGGTGAAGCCCAAAAGTACAACTAGGTTTTTGAGGTTCCTTCTAATTGAATTTGATGAGGATCGTTAGGTTGAAAATTTATGGATGACTAAATCTAAACCCACATTCTTTGACATTGCAGAAAAGCTACAACCCATGCAAAAAAAACAAGCTACCAAATATAGGAAAGTAATTCTTATTTAGATATGAATTCATTCTTCAATTTTTCAATTAACTTAGGGTGCAAATTTTTTGACTTGCAATGAATTTTTCATAGTTGGAAAATCCACAATCTCCCTTGTCATCCATGAATTTATCTATGTTTTCAATAATGTTTATAAAGATTTGATATCTTGGCCCCAAGGTCAAGAAATGTTAGTTTTCATGAAAGAATTCATGAAACTGTGTGGTCTTCTTAATGTGCAAGGTGCTATAGACTATACCCATCTTTCTATCCTAAAACTTCAACATGTTTTTGCTGAAGACTACTACTATCATAAAATTAGTGGATACAACATAATGGCACAATGTGTTTGTTGATTACAATAAAAAAATTTATTGATGTTTTTGTGGGTCTTCCATGTACTATTAATGAATTAAAGGTCTTACATCAATTTGGTTTATATAAGAAAGTTCAATACAATGGGTTGTTTGAGATTGAAAAGGTTTCTCAAAATGGATTTGCACCTTATTTTTTGGATGACAAGGGATACCCGTTGATTTCTTGGATTACAATGTCCAAATGAGCAATGTGAGCCCATTTTAGATAGCTACATTCCAAGATCTTTCCAATGATATAAAGAACATCACAAAACATTGAATTTTGACCCCTGAAATTGCTCTCTGAAGTTTCGAGACTCCATTGGGACTCCATCGGGACTCCATTTCCGAAAGTGAGAGTTACTTTGGGAGTGTGAGGGTTCACTCCCTCATACTCCCTCACCCTTTTTTACACTCTCGGGAGTATGTGATGTGACTCCCGGGCTTCTTCTTGGCCCGCAACCTTGTACCCCTTTGCCTTGGGAGTGTGCCCAAAGCTAGGGTTGCGACATTGTCGTTGTTTACTTTCTCAAATTGTCCATCATCACAAGGGAATTCATGAAACAAATTGAAGGAGAGGAAAGGGGGTTTTTGTTGTTTGTGTGTAATGTAAATCTTAACAATTATCCTGAATGAACTACTAATGGTGGAGGATGGAGCCACATTTATGGGTTTTTAATGAAGCTTCACATGAAGAAGATGCATGGGAATTTTGTGATGGAAGATAAGAGGATGGCAAAGGAATTGTTTAAGGAAAAGGCTACAAATCATAAGCTAAATTTTCATAGTAGATGTGTGTGGGAAGCTAGATAGGAAATGTTGGACTTGTTTTTGTTTTTTTCTTGTTGTTACTGATTTTTCTACCTTTGCACTACTAGCACTTTAATGAAAACAAGCCAAGGTGAAAACATGGTATTTTATACAAAAATAGTTGACAAAAAAATATCAAGTTTAAAAAGAAATAGTTTTTCACAAAAACACAAGAAAGTAGATTCAATTTTTACTTAAATTTAATTTTGAAATGATGGTGCTTTCCATTGGGTTTGTATTAAGTTGAATACAAAATTTGAGAAACTTTGGAATAATAAAAGTAGGGAACAAGTACTTTTGAATTTGTCTAGCTAATATGGTGTTCAAAAGTATTTTTTCATTAGAAAATTTAGTGAAATAGATTTGTGTGAAGTTATAACATAAAGATCATTATATATTAAAAGGAAGGAAAATAAATAAATTATATTTTCTCTTTGGTATAATATACTTGACACATACTTGAAACCTACTTTTACAATGTAAAATTTTAAAATAAATTCATAATAGTGAAATATCTTGTTTCTCATCATTTAAATAAAAATATTAAATGTATAATTATTTTATCATGGGTTTTAGTCCTACTTCTCATTAGCTTGACAAGTAGACTACTAAGGTAATTGAATTGTATACTTTACCATGTTTTCACCCACCATGTACTTTGAATTTTCATATAAGGAGTTGGTGCCAAAACTTGAGGATAGAATAAAATGATCAAATATGTAGATCTAGGTGGGCATTTAAAAGCTTTAAAATCATGCATGCATCAAGGAAGAGTTAGGGGTTTGGATCTAGTTGGGTGATTGGTTTTTGGAGCAAGAAACATGATAAACCTATTCCTTGGGTATCCTTAGGTTGGAGTAATCAATGGAAAGGGTCAAATTTTAAATAATTTTTTAAAGATCAAATTAACAAAACTGGTTGTATGTGAATGTGTATGCCCATATTTTTAATGGTTTTGGATAAACCTCGTGTTGATTGTCCAACCAAGAATTAAATCTTTGTAAAACAAAAATATGGAAAAGGTCTAGACATTTTGGGAAACTAAAACAAGTTTTAGGTTCTTTTCTTTTGGTTACAACTATTTTAATTATGAGTTGAATTGATTCTTTTGTTGCAAATTTTCTCACCTAACATGAGGGCACATGCTTTGATTTTTAGTAGATATATTGTTGTACATGAGATAATGAATTACATGTTATGCAAGGTTAGGATTTGTGAATTTTTTTCGTGCCTACAAGTGATCTTTTAGGTGCTATCAACTTCTTTCTTTCATGGTTTCATTTTAGATTATCAAATGGGATAATATTACTAACTAATACTTTGTCTTTGGTCAGTACAATAAGTGATTTGAGGGGATCAAATGTTTAAAGGACTTCATAGAAACAATAAAACATCCTATCACTATTACCAACCTTTTTTATGGATTGATTTTTGTCGTATGTTACATGAGAACTACATGGTGGTTAATATATATACTAACCATCCACTACATGTATCTAGTATGTACCTACCTAGTAGCCACCAAGTACCTTAACCTCTTACCTACCTACATAATAACCACTTACAGGTTCCTTACATACTTAGGTAAGATATTTACCCACTTACATCTAGGTAAGGTGCGACAATTGAAGTAGGAAGGTTTAATGTAGTTGAGGTTTCGAGTGGATATGGGTGGGTGTTGGGTCACAGAATCCCAACGTGCATATACTTTGAGATAAACAATATGTACATAATGTTTCTAAAATTTTTGTTTGATAGTTAATACCTTTGTAGAGCATCCCCAACGGTGCTCAGTATGGGATGGTGCACATTAAAATTAGATGAAGAAAAGTCAAAAGATGCTAGTTTCGTTCAACGAAATGGTTTTGACCTAACATTTTGGCAAAAGTCGTTGAAGAAATGTAATAAACATGATCTGACTATTACTCCCTATTTCTGATTGGCCAATAGTAGTGATTGGTTTGAACTAATTACCGAACTAAAACCTTTTTTATATAATATAATTGAATTTCCAATGACAAAAGCTATTCAAAATTCAATATATGTTGCACCTGAGGTCTAATTTTTTTCAAATCACCTTCATTAAATCTTATTTACTCAGAGCATTTCAAAAATAACAAGTGCATGCCCAAATTCCTCTATAACTTTTATTTTTGACAAGTAATTTTTTTTCAATATTCAATAATTTTTCCATTGTAGATCAAAACATTATGATAACAACTTGGTGTAGCCTATAAACAAGTTGGTGATTAAACACTAAGTGTGTCAATTAGCTCTAGAATTTTCAATCTGTTTCCTATGTTTTTGGTGTTTCATGATAAAGTGTAGAGGAATAAAAGGCACACCTAACGTCCTTTAAATCACTTAAATCAAGTAAAAAATGAGCAAGTTATGCTCCTTTACAAATTTGGTGATAAAAAATGAGAGATTAAAAACTTCAAACACATGACAGCTCATGAAAGTTTCATTTGTTCACCTAAAAACAAATAACGATATGCTCTTTAATTGACATCTTCTATCCTCATCATTAAACTAGATGAAAGTGGCAACAACTAAAAATCTCAAAATGATTCTTCAATTTTGAACACGTGACCACGAGATCTTCACAAAAACTACAATTACAAAATCAATAGTTATGAGTTTAAAAGGTCCCATTCACCAAACCTGCTGCAGGTCTAGGGTGCAATGGTGGGTGTGGATTTTTTAAGACATTCATGACTAGGAAGATGTAATCACGTGGTCAAGTAGGTTCATCACCAATGCAAGAATGTCACCAAGAAGAGGCACATCACCAAGACTAACATGTCACCATGAAGAAAACAACATCACCAAGAGTAGTGTGTTACTAGGTAGAAAACAACGTCATTTTGGAAGATTCACACAAGCCCATTATTATAGGCTATTTTAGTTTTTTGGGCATGTTCTTGAAACTTTGACCTGAAAACTCCCTTGTTGTAATAGCCATCATTTGGTTTTTTGAACATGTTCTTGAAACTTTAAGCTCAAAGCTCCATAATTATTGTAGTTTATTCAATTCTTTTGGTCTTTTGGGTGTTCTTGAAGTGATGTTTCAACATTCTAATTGTGCTCTTGAAATCTATGTTGGCTATTTTAACTATTGATTGTGCTTTTTGTGCTTGTATGTTTTTGTTTGAGCAAGTTTGAGCTTTCATTTGTGCTTTTGAAGTCCATGCTGGCCTTTTTTACTTCTTTTCCATGTTCTTGAATTGTTTATACTTTGTTTCTCCTTTCGATGATCCTAATCATGTTATCCTCTAGTGTTGGTCCAAATGATGTATATTTCATATTTAGTCATTAGAAGGTAGCAACCTTGTTACTTGACGCCTTCTTACTTGTTGTTTAACCCCATGCCCCATTGCTTAACCTTTTGATGAACACATGTTGTGCATCCAAGATTGACACTTTGTACTTGCATGCAGGATCTTCTCATAAACATGTTTGAAAGTTTTAATGAAATCTATCATTGACCTCCTTGACAATTATTAGAGTCTAAGCTAAAGTAAATTGTGTTCTAGCTCATTTTAAAGCAATTATGATAACTAGATTATTTACAAACTTTAAATCCATTACTCTTTTCACTCATTTATCATTTTCTTCCTTTCTTTTCTTTCTTCTAATTCTATTTGCTACCTTGTCCATGGTTTTTTTCTTTAATATTTACGTCTTCACCAAAAGTCACAAGATGTAATTAAGAAAAGGCAACTAATAGCTATTTTCCCCTCAAGTGTGTCTTGTAGGCAAATGAGGGAATGAGAGCAAGTTGTGCAACCTCATGGCTTCTTAAGTTAAATTTGGATGATTTTGGGTTTCTTGCACCAACTTAAGAGTAACCTCATCTAGGTTTACAATCTCTTGTAGCTATTACTCTATTACATTAGGGTTCTAAAGCATTACCCAACTCAATTTGCTTATAAGAAATATGAGAAAGGAATTTGCATTAACAACGGGGTCACAATATATACCATTTGATGACATGCATGCCCTTGCCATCAATAACATTTGCAAAGAAACAAAAGAATCATTGTCCATGAAAACATTATACTACCCTATTATGTTCTTAAAAGCTGAGGCATTACACACTACAAGAAATCAAAACTTGAAACATTATACAATACAAGAAATTTCAATTAGTATGTAAAAACTCCAACTTGGCTGAAATGTTTGTTTTGACCAAAATTGATGTCCATATTTACTAGTGGGTTGGGGAATGAAAAACATGTGTTAGTTTTGACTAATACATTTGACTAAAGTGACATTTGTGACTAAGTGTTAATCAAACATTTAATCAAAAGGGACAAGTAATAGAAAAAGGTTCGTCAAAATGATCATGGCTTAGTCAAAATGAACATGTTAATTTAACAATTAATTGGGCAAGCTTAGGCCACCTACATACCTAATTAATTAACTTGTTATAACTAGTTTATTAGCCTACTAATTAGGCCTAGGTTACCTACCTAACATAATTAATAGTCTATTAGGGTAAACCCATCCTTGGATGGTACCACTAGGAACATCACACCTTGATTTTCTTGGACCCATCAAACTTTGAAAAATCATAGGAAACTTTTAAATACACATTTTCATTTTTTAATGAATACATTTATTAAGTTCCATAGATTTTGAAATCTTAATAATATAAACAATATTATGTTTTTTTTTGTGTGTTCTTAATCATTGCATTTAAAAAATGTTTCACGAATGTAACACTAGTTTTTTTCGTCGAACTTTTTGGTCTAAAATACAAATTTGAACCATGATTTGAAAATATTCTTATGAATTTTTTTCTTAAGGTATTTGGAAATCATTCTATTTTTGGGTTTTTATCAAATTTTTAAACATAATTTACTTTTAAATTTCCAAAATTGAGGTTATCAATTTTTTAAGGGGCCATTTTAGTTAGGAATATAATTTTTTTTTAATTCAATTTTTAAAATTCCCAAATAAACCTCAAACCATATGTTAATGCATGTAATGGGTAAACATGAAAAAATAATAATTTATAGTTGTGAAAACATTTAAAGGAAAGGACCTAGGAAAATGATTTAGTTGTTTTTGGTTCCTTAACCATTCCTTGAGGTGGTTCCTAATGTTTTCATCCAAGGATGGGTTTGCCCATTAATAAAACCTGGGTACCCACCACCTACCTAACTAAATAAGTCAAGCTAGGTAGCCAAGTTAAACCTAACAAGGTACATAATTGGTTAAAGGCCTAATTCTAGGCTAGTTAGGTAGGTATGTTTACCCTATCAACCTATTTATTTACCTACCCACCTACTTACCTACCCATTCACCCTACCTTACTTATTTAAAACATACATATTTACCTTATTTACATACCTACCTTAACAACTAACCAACCTACCTACTTCTTTAATTACCTTAACAACCTCCCTACCTACCTACCCACCTTCCTACTATATTTACTAGGTAGCTAAAAATATATTTAGGTGTACTAGTTAACTATAGGTTATTACCTAGGCAGCTAGGTAGGTTTATTAATTAAGTAGCATATATTACTTAACTATTATCTAGTTCCTAGCTACTAAATATTAATTGTACATGTACACACAACAATAAACCTTGAATACAATTTTAAGAATTTTTTTTCATAAATCATTTAAAATTCTATATATTATTGTGCACACCAATGAATAAATCTTTGAAAGATCTTGAAAAAAAAAAACATTTGTTTTATTTGAGTAAGGTATGAAGAAAAAAATGCATTTCAAAGTTTTGATGTGGGAGAAAATTTGAAATGAAACATGTTAATAACAATATTTTACAAACTTATCACCACACAAAGGTGTGGTGAGTTGGTTAACCCTTAATTGACATTTGATCAAAACAATCCCAATACAAAAGTTGGGCTAGCCTTCACAAATGTGCCCCAAAGTCATGAATTTTGTTGAAATTAAAAAAATCCAACTTAATAAAGTTGTAGAGAACTTCAAGCTAAATCCTTTGAATAAAAAAACAGGATTTGCTTTAGAAATGGAAAATCCACACCGTTGAAAGTTAAGTTTTTAAAGTTTTGGGCAACTTTCAAAATTACAAGTTTTTGGAGGATTGTTCCAAGATACCATGGTTTATTGACAATACAAATTTTAAGGTAAATAAAAGGGATTTATATGAATGATGTGAAAAAAAAAATGTGCAAAACCAAGTTGAGATGAAGAAGTAATGGATGGTCAAAGTTCAACGTCCAACCCTACACAAAATCACACAAAATTCATCTATTTCTGGGCAGAAAAAATCACTAGTTTTTGGGATTGTTCTTAACCTTACTATGTTTTGCACAACTTGTATGAGCTAACCCCTTTCACATGATCTTTAGTTTTGTAACATGGGCAAAGAGTAAAATTTGGAAATGGAGTTGTTAGATGCTACCCAAGCTTGAAAAAACTTGTTAGCATGCCTCAAAAAATCCAAATGAGACATCATAAGTGTGAAAAAAAATAATTTAGCATGTCGCCTATACCATAAAGGTGTTAGTTTTTAACCTCCTCCATTATAGATAAAAGAAACAATGAGGTGGTCTAATGTGACCTAAATTCCTATTCCTTACATGTTTAAGGGAATATGTGAAGGTGGTGTACAACCTAGGCTATGAAATGTGCAACTACCCACCATGACCTAGGTGGATAACATCATTTACCTATGTACTTGTTTTATGACCCACCCACTTACCTACCTACATTTAATTAAAAAATTTGGTAGGCATTTTCAAAAGTAAGAAGTTAACCAAAAAGAATTGTTACCCAATTTTTTTGTTGATCGAATTGACCAATCAAATGACCCACCACTTAGTTAATGAAAAAGACCACTAATCAAATTGGTCATGTAAAAACAACTTGACTAATATGACTGAGTTTTCTTTTTGACTGTTGTAAAAAATGGGTATTTTTTATCAATTTTTTTAGTAAATTAAAAGTCATGATTTGTAATAGTGACAACATTTGTGTCACACATTAAGGTTATAATTTATTCCTATCATGTCATATGTGGATGTTGATGTTCATTTTTGCATGTCATATTTGAATCATAATACACAACATGTTAGTAACATGGTTGGTGTATTGTTCCTTGTCCTCATTGTAAAGTTGATGAATTATTGGATGAATTGAAAAATGATGTGCCGTTGGACACACATGTTATATCATCTTCTTTTAGGGCCTTAAAAACATGGAAACCAACATCTTCAATGATCTTCAATGTGTTACAAACTTTGAAGAACCCATGTTTGACAAGAGGTTGGATTTCACACTTATACATACATTTGCAAAGGATGTCATTCATTGCTAGGGTCAAATGCAATTGATCGGACCCATGCCCATTGATCACCTATAAACACCATCCACAACAACATTCTTAATCAAAATTTAGAGATATTTTTGCAAATTCATGAAAGTAAACACAAAGAGCTTTGTATTAGAACTAACATTTGTGGATAAGACGCATTTATGGCCATTTACCATAGGCTCATAATTGAAGTCTATTCAAATTACCCAAATTTGAAGGAATTCAGATTAAAAAGATATTAAATGTGTACCCTACATGTATCACCCACACTGGATGTTAAGCAAGATTCATCCATTTACTAGGTTGTCATTGTATGTTACATTTGCAATTGGTTAGTTACTACAAAACCAGCATGAAAAAAAAAAAAAAAAAATTGAAACCCTCAATAACCATGTGCCCTTCCACCAAATGGTCCCACAAATGGCATTTCAAAAAGGCCCCAAAATTGAGGTTTTTCCCTACCCAAAGCACACGACATATTGTTCAAAAACTCTAATTACTTTAGGGTTATATTCCACTGTGTTGTTTGTAGCCCTTGGACCTATATGGAGTCTCTAGTGCTATAATTTGAAATCCCAATGGAACAACTGCTAAATGATTCCCATCTATCCATCCTTGATAACTTCCTTTGGTAACCTTGTACATTACACAAAACCCATCTTCTTAAAAACAATGTAGAAACAACATCATACCATTAGAAATGTAACATAAAGGAAGCAAAACATATTCACTCATGTGCCTTATTGATACTAACCAATTCTCCAAGCATATACAATCAAGCAAAATAAATGGTTGGCTTGGTTGATATTGGTTTGAGTCACAATAAGAAAAATCAACAAACTTCACAACAAAGAACTCATAAGAAATCCCCATGTCTAGATCCAAATTTTATGTTTATGAGAAAAGCCAATGAATAAAATTTTAAGATGTAATCCATGAGCAAACACCTTGATAAGAGTAACAAATCACCGAACTTAATCCTTCTGTAAACATTTGCACCTATGAAACAAAAAGATCCTGAATGGAATGAAGATTGGAATGAATGGAATAATTGTTCATAGCTCCACCTATGCAACCTATAAATAAAACATAAGATTAGGGAAACAAGATAGCAAATTGTCTAAGTAATTACTTACAAAAGGCATGTAAGAACTAATCAAAGAGTGGTTCCTAAAATTTGTCAAGTTTTTCAGACTTGTCATGGTAATAATTTTTCACCATCCAAGCTCACTTAACTCCACTGAAAACATCTAGTTCTTCTTGTAGAACATTCTTCAACTTCATATTGAACCTGTACAGGTATACCCAAAAACACAAGTGCTCAGTAGGAAACACCAAACCCTACAAAAAACACAGCGAATTACAAACGAATGGGAAGCGCAACTGAGCGCCAAACCCTAATCCAATCATCGTTTTGCCTAAGAGAAGGTAAGTTGGTTGTAAGTGCCTCATGACTTCGCGTGCACCGGGTTTGATGACTTCCAGAACGTCAACCGGCTGTTGCTCTGTTGTCGACATTTGGGCCTCGAATCTGCAACTGAAAGCGCGGCATGAGGAAGAATTATTACATGGGCCGGCCGCTGATCTCGACATACTTCTTGTACTACAGCTTGCCTTGGAACCTCGACGACACCGAACTTGCCGTCTGCTGATTCGGTTAAAGTGATGCGCATATTGTCAATCAATTGATCGGAGTCGACCATGATCGGTTTTCCATCCGCGTGCACACCCAAGCAAAATTGTTGGTAAGTTGTATTAGGATCCACTGAAATTTTGTAAACTCCATCTTTCTCAACTGTCGCAAGATCCCTGAACACCCGATTGAATCCCACCTTCACTTTCATTACCGTGCTCGTGTGGTTGATAATCTCTGTAGAGCCCATAGTTGTTTGGTGTTGTTGTTGTTCACTTGCTGGTAGGTGATCAGTACAGCTGGCAGCTGCTAAGCTAGTGTTTTGTAGCTTCAATAGTTTCCACCTTCACATTCCAAGCAGATCAAAGTAGACAAAAAAATTCAGTGCTCATTTGATTTCAGCAGGCTTACAAATTCGGTGGAATCCTAGGTCCAAGAATCTATGTATGATACACATATTGCTCCGATCACCAGATCTTTGCAGAACACAATTGAGGGTTTAGGGATTTGGCTGATACCTGAAGCTGATTCTCGTCCAAAATATAGTCAGGACCAAGTGGCGGTGGCTTTGGGGCGTGAAAAGTAGGTGTGGTGTGTCGTCGTTCCTAGCTAGAGTACCTCAGCTAGATCACTAATCGCAGCTCGATCCCAGCAGCGATAGCATGAAAGTAGGTAGAAATTTGCTTGTAGTAGCTGATGTCGCTCCTGCAACCGAATGGCACGCAATGTGTAGTGATCCAGCACTCGATTCGCTTACAAGAGAAAATTGTACTAATCTGTGTCTGCACCGTCGCTGGCGATGTCGATGATTGCAAAGCTTTCTGTTTTTTGGGTATTTTCCTTTGCAACACTTCACTTGCTTTATAATAGTGGCTACTATCTCTCGATGCTTACACGGTACTCTACGAGTTTCGTAGAAGTAAGATTTCAGCGATTTCAGAGTAGTTCTGTTCCTAGAAAGCACGAAGAACGAGTCGATCGAGGCTTTGAGAAGTTTGCTCGCTTGCTCCCTCTCGGAGGACGCACGCGTTGCTGCAGTAGAGCGTGTGTTGGAGGGACACCAGCATGTCGGGGATGTCCGTCGTATCGGAGAAAATCTGACGGGGTAAAAAAAAAGGCACCAGTTTTGACGCAAACTTTACACGCGACAGGTGAATTTCCAGGAAGCTTACACATGGTAAAGTCTTATCCTACTAGAGGTAAATCCATGTCCAGGAAAGGTACACGTGTCACATTCGGTCAATGGGAAGCAGCACCCACGTTGGTGATACTTCGTATGATGCCTGTTCGTGATGTAGCCAAAGTGGCGATCATTCACAAAACAATTTAGCCAAATTTGGCGACATAATAGATATGAAAGTAGAAACAAAAACAGAATCCTATTACATTCTTGGCTACCTACCTACTGGAACTTATCATAAAAATCTGGCAATTTGAATACAATTTGTTTTTCAAAATCTGACGAATTTAGTTCATTTTTTTCCATGAAAAATCCTTTGTATAGGTCAAAAATCATATTTTTTCACTTCAAAAGTAATTTGACTAAAAATTTGCCTGTAAAAGAAACACTGAGTTTAAACTGCATTTGCTTTCACATTAATTTTTCACATGTTCTATGTTTTAAGAAATAGTTTCACACTTTTCCACGACCTAACAATAATGTTGTGCCTTTCACTTTCCTTTTGATAATTTGTGCCCTTTTCTTTTTTAAAGGTAGTGTTGGTGGCTTACATTTAAAAATCAATATATACTTCCTATGGTCCAATTGAAGATTGTTGTAAATATATTGTTATTTATAATTTATTATTTCATTACGCATTTTGTAACTTGAGTATACAAAACATTTGTTATGTGATATTATTTCAAACCAATGGTGAAATAAATTATTTTTGTCTCAAAAATAAAAGCTTTTTTTCGAGCTTTTTGATAAGAAAAATTATTTGCATTCATAGTTTTTGAATTATTTTATCACTAACCTACTTTTGAAAATACTAATACAATAGGTTTATGTTGGACATCATAATATTAGAACAACAAAAATATATAACAAATTCCACATGATGAAAAAACAAATATAGGATTCTATTCAAATTGTACAAAAAGTTTATGAGTTTGAACTCACTAAAAAAAAAAAAAGGGGTGTCAATGTTTACTTGCAAGCATGTGTTTGCACTTTACTTAAGCAGTACTTCTTTTGGTTTTATCAGGTGTAGCATGATAACACATCACAAGGTTTCCAAGTAACCAAGCAAACCGTAGACAAGTATTAAGTTTTTTTGATTTTTTTTGTTTTAATTTTGATGAACCATAATGAATTATGAAAACCTCTTTTACATGAAAAAAGAAGGGGGCCATATCCCTAGAGAAAAAAATATTGTAGAAAAATGTCAAAGGAGGCACCCTTTCCCGCCTTAGTTTCATTATACCCCTATATTTGATTGGCAATTATTTTCTACAAATGAAGTATGGTTGAAAAACGTGGATATATGGGCCCATAAATAAATCATGTTTGATTTACTTAAGTCATTCCAATCTTATTATATAAACTAGTCTGTAAACCCATTTTGCAAGCAAAATGATCAAATAAGCAAAAGACTAAAGTGTTATGTATCAAAGTCCATTTTGTCCATTTTTACCCATCAATTATTTTTTAAATTCAAATGTGCCC
>Ga0116231_10009555_pt1 | contig 16254 bp, 16 predicted proteins | sample S1TSphgellanicum_2_FD_89695 | JGI IMG/M metagenome (GOLD analysis project Ga0116231, IMG submission 89695) | Host-associated microbial communities from peat moss isolated from Minnesota, USA - S1T2_Fd - Sphagnum magellanicum MG | ecosystem: Host-associated > Plants > Peat moss > Unclassified...
GAACTTGAAAATAGCGACCGGTGGTCGGCAGCAACAGGATCCCGTAGCCGTCGACGAACTCCGGGAATATGCCGATCGAATCGGCGAAACGGCCCTGTTGGCGCACGTCGGCGTCGGTCAGATCGTAGTGTGCCTCGATCTTGCGCGTATCGCGTACGCCGAGCGTCATGCCGAAATTGCGCAGTTTGGCGATCTCGCAGCCCGGCATGAAGCGGCGTAGGGCCTCGACCGCCGCCATCGCCTGTCGGCGACCCTCGATTTCCCCGTTCGTCAGGTCGTTCGCATCGGTGCCGTCGCAGCGGGGCACATGCACGAGGTTCAGATAGGTGAGGTCGCCCTGGTCCGAAACCGTTCCCCAAGTCCCCGCGATGGTATGCAGATTCGCGGGGATGATGCCGGCAGCCACGGCCTGCTGGAAGGGTTTGCGCAGGAAGGGCGAAAACATCTGGTCTTCCTTGCCGGAGGTCTCGATGTCCCACTCGCCGTTGCCGGCCCAATCCTTGTAGGTCTGCGGATCGGCTTTGACGGCATCGATGAAGCGCTGTTTGTTGACGCCGCTCATCGAGAACATCACCGAGGTCGCCATCATTTCCTCCTTGGGCGTCTTGCGTGTGGGCGCCCCCGAGCGAGCGGCGACGTCCGCATCGCCGGTCGCATCGACGACGCGTTTGGCGAGCAGCGCCTCGCGACCCGACTTGCTCTCGGTGATGACGCCGGTGATGCGGCCGTCGTCGAGGATCGGCGCGACGCACAAGCGATGCAGCATCGGCGTGATGCCCGCCTCGCGCACGAGTTCGTCGGCGACGTACTTGAACATCTCGGCATCGAGCGCGTAGCTGATGGACTGCGGTTCGGGCAGGGCGGCGCCCATGGCCTTCGCGCGCTGTTCGAACTCGATGCCGATGCCTTCGCTGTCGACGGTGCCCGGGTGCCGATACCAGGCGAAACCTTCGACGCCCACTTGGGTGATGTTACCGCCGAAGCAGCCGTTGCGTTCGAGCAGCATCACGCGCACGCCGGCACGCGCGGCGGCCAGCGCGGCGGCGAGTCCCGCGGGGCCGCTGCCCACGACGAGGACGTCGGTCTCGGCGACGACGTCGACTCGGCGGCTCGGCTCGACGATGTGGCGCATCACTCCTGCAGGGCCTCTTCCTCGCGCAAAGCGGGGCTCTTTTTCTCTCCTTGGGTGATCAGGCAGGAGGTCTTGTTGCCGGTCGTGTAGATCCACAGCCAGCTTAAGGCGACCGCCAGGCGATTGCGGACGCCGATCAAAAAATAAATGTGTGCCAGTCCCCAGACCCACCACGCGAAGTGCCCACGCAAAGTGATCCAACCGAAGTCGATCACGGCCGAGGCTCTGCCGATGGTCGCAAGATTGCCCGAATGACGGTAGCGGAACGGCCGCAAGCTGTTGTTGCCGCGCAGCCGCATGACGATCGTCTTGGCGACGTGGGCGCCTTGCTGTTTGGCGGCCGGTGCGATTCCGGGCACGGGCTTGCCGTGCCAGGCGTTCACCGTCGCCGTGTCGCCGATCGCGAAAATGTTGCGGTGGCCCGGTACGGTCAGATCGGGCTCGACTTGGACCCGGTTGGCGCGGTCCGCGGGCGCGCCCAGCCAGGAAGCGGCGGCCGAGGCGCGGACCCCGGCAGCCCAGAGAATCACTTTCGAGCGCAAGGCCTGGTCGCCGAAGACGACGCCGTCCGCATCGCACTGACTGACCGGCCGGCCGAGTTCAACGGTGACGCCCAGATCTTCCAGGGCGGACTTCGCGTAGGCCGACAATTCCGGCGTGAAGGCCGGCAGGATGCGCGGGCCGGCCTCGATCAGCACGATGCGCGCGAGGCGCGTATCGATGTTGCGAAAATCCTGGGGCAAATTGTGGTGCGCGAGTTCGGCGATGGCGCCGGCGAGTTCGACACCCGTGGGCCCTCCGCCGACGATCACGAAGGTCAACAGCGCGGCGCGCAGTTCCGGATCGCTCTCTCGCTCCGCATGCTCGAAGGCGAGCAGGATCCGGCGACGAATCGAGGTCGCATCTTCGAGGGTCTTCAGGCCCGGCGCATCCCGTTCCCACTCGTCATGGCCGAAATAGGCATGCCGCGCGCCGGTCGCAAGCACCAAGGTGTCGAAACTCTGTTCGCCGCCGTCCTCCATCAACACCTTGCGTTGCGCCGTATCGACGCCGGAGACGATGCCGAGCAGCGTCGTGATCTCGGGGCGCTTGCGCAGCAAATGGCGAATTGGCCAGGCGATCTCGGACGTTGCCAGCGTCGCCGTACCCACTTGGTAGAGCAGCGGCTGGAACAAGTGATGGTTGCGCTGATCGATGACGGTGATCGAGACGGGAGCGCCCGCGAGGCCGAGCGCCGTGGCGAGGCCGCCGAAACCGGCGCCGACGATGACGACCTGATGCGGACGCGTTGAATCGACCAATGCTCGTTGCCTCGTGCCGAAGGGTAGCTGGATCATACCTCGGAAGGCGACCCCAACCGAAACTCGTCGTCGCGCTCGCCGCCTAGCATGCGAACGTGACAATTGGAAAACGCCACAGAGTACTAGCTAGTTCGCCGCCCGACCTGCGAAGATGGGTGGATTTGGCGATTCATGCATCCGAGGGCGATGGTTTTGACCGATTCCACGATACGGCGATTCGAGCCCTTCGGGTTTCTCCGGGATCTGGCCACACGTTGGGACATCATCGCATTCATTGTCGTGATCGGACTGATCGCCTTTCTCGGCGAGGCCGCCCGCGGCTTGTTCATCCCTCTGGCGCAACTCGACGTCACGCCGATCTCCCTGGATCCCGCGCATCTGCCCGAGTATGCGGCGCGCACGACCTTGCGCATGCTCGCGGCGCTCGCCCTGTCGATGCTGTTCACCTTGACTTATGCCACCTGGGCCGCAAAGAGCGAGCGCGCCGGCAAGATCCTCGTGCCGCTGCTCGACATACTGCAGTCGGTGCCCATCCTCGGTTTCATCTCGATCACGGTGGTGTTTTTCATGTCGCTCGCCCCGGGGCGCGTGCTCGGCGCGGAGTTCGCCTCGATCTTCGCGATCTTCACGAGCCAGGCTTGGAACATGGCCTTCAGCTTCTACCAGTCGCTGCGCACGATTCCGAACGAGTTGTCGGAGGCGGCCGAGTCCTTCCGTCTGTCGCCGTGGATGCGCTTCTGGCAGCTCGAAGTGCCGTTCGGCCTCCCCGCCTTGGTCTGGAACATGATGATGTCGATGTCGGGCGGCTGGTTCTTCGTGGTCGCTTCCGAATCGATCAGTGTCGGGCACACGACGGTGGCACTCCCGGGCGTGGGCTCCTATATCGCGCTGGCGATCGCGCAGAAGAATCTGGTCGCGATCGGTTGGGCGATCGGCGCGATGTTGCTGGTGATTCTGCTCTACGACCAGTTATTGTTCCGGCCGCTGGTCGCCTGGGTGGACCGGTTCCGCGTCGAGCAGGAACCGGGCGTGCGCGTGCCGCAATCCTGGGCGCTCACGATGATGCGTCGCTCGCGGCTGATCCAAGGCGGCAAGCTGGCCTTTCAGTCCTTCGTCTTGTGGACCAGCCGCGCCGTACCCCTGCGCGGCCCGCAACTAGCGTCGCTCGCGCCGGCGCGGAGGCGTAGCCTCGATCTGCTCTGGTTGCTGCTGATCGTGGCGGCCGTCGTGCTCGGTCTGTGGCACATCGTCGCCGTCGTGATCACCCATACTTCCTTGCACGAAGCCCTGCACGTCTCGGGCCTGGCCCTGATCACCATGTTCCGCGTCTTCATCCTGATCGCGTTGGCGAGCCTCGTCTGGGTGCCGATCGGCGTCTGGGTGGGGCTGCGGCCCCGCGCCGCCCAGATCGTGCAGCCGATCGCGCAATTCATGGCGGCCTTCCCGGCCAATCTGCTTTTCCCGCTCGCGGTTTTCGGGATCGTCAGCTGGAGGCTCGATCCCGACATCTGGTTGAGTCCGCTGATGATCCTGGGCACTCAGTGGTACATTTTGTTCAATGTGATCGCCGGCGCCTCGGCCTTGCCTGCGGAGTTGCGTTACGCCTCGGAAAACTTCGGCGTCAAGGGTTTGCTCTGGTGGCGCAAGGTCGCGTTGCCGGGCGTGCTGCCGTTCTACGTGACCGGGGCGATCACGGCGTCCGGCGGTTCGTGGAATGCCGCCATCGTCGCCGAGATCGCCACGTGGGGCAGCACGACGATCGAGGCGCGAGGCCTCGGTTCATACATTGCCGATGCGACCAATGCCGGAGATTTCCACCGGATCGTATTGGGGATCGGAACGATGAGTTTGTTCGTGGTACTGATCAATAGAATATTCTGGCGTCCCTTGTATTACTACGCCGAGCGCAAATATCGTCTCACGTGAGGGGGAGATCCCGATGAACCCGAGCCCGCTTCTGCAATGCACCGACGTGCGCAAAGCTTTCCCGAAGCCCGATGGCGGCGAACTGCTCGTGCTGGAGGGCATGAACCTGGAACTAGGCGCCGGACAGATCGTGGGGCTCCTCGGTCGCTCCGGTTCGGGTAAGTCGACGCTGCTGCGCCTGATCGCGGGGCTGTCGGAGCCGAGTGCGGGCCGCTTGAATTATCTCGGTGCACCGATCTTCGGTCCGGCGGCCGGGATCGCGATGGTGTTCCAGAGCTTTGCCCTGTTTCCGTGGCTCACGGTCTTCGAAAACGTCGCTCTCGGTCTCGAGGCGCAGCGTATGCCGAAAGCGGAGATCCGCAAGCGTTCCCTGGCCGCGATCGACCTGATCGGTCTCGACGGCTTCGAGTCGGCCTATCCGCGGGAACTATCGGGGGGCATGCGGCAACGCGTCGGTTTCGCCCGCGCGCTCGTCGTCCATCCGAACATCTTGCTCATGGACGAGCCGTTTTCTGCCCTCGATGTGCTCACCGCCGAGACGCTGCGCACGGATTTCCTCGACCTCTGGTCGGAAGGGCGTATGCCCATCAAAGGCGTGATCCTCGTGACCCACAACATCGAGGAGGCGGTGTTGATGTGCGACCGGATCCTGGTGTTCGGGAGTAATCCGGGCCGCATCCTCTCGGAGATCAAAGTCACGCTGCCGCAACCGCGCAACCGTCTCGACCCGAGTTTTCGCGAGCTGGTCGAGCGTATCTATGTCGAGATGACGGCGCGGCCCAAGGGCGCGGCGGCGGTCGGCCGCCAGGAGCGATTCCCGGGCTTAGGGATCGGCAGCGTGCTGCCGTCGGTCTCCTCGAACCTGCTCGCCGGACTGATCGAGGCGGTCGCGGCGAGCCCCTTCAACGGCACGGCGGATCTGCCCAAGATCGCCTCGGACCTGCAGATGGAGATCGACGATCTGTTCCCCGTCGCCGAGACCTTGCAGATGCTGCGCTTCGCCGAACTCGAGGGCGGCGACTTGAAGTTGACCGAGGAGGGTCTCGCCTTTGCACAGGCCGATCTCGACGAACGGAAAAGGATATTCTTGCGCCACTTGCTGACCTACGTGCCCCTGGCCGCGCACATCCGGCGGGTGCTCGACGAGCGGGCATCGCATCTGGCGCGCAAGAGCCGCTTCACCGACGAACTGGAAGACTTCATGAACGAGGACGCCGCGGAACAGACCTTGCGCGCGGTGGTGCAATGGGGAAGATATGCGGAAGCCTATGCTTACCAGGATGACAATGGGATGTTCAGTCTCGAGAATCCGACATGAGTGCACATGATCGTCCGCTGCTGGAATTGCACGTACCGCCGGACGAGATGGTCAAGTACATCCAGGATCTGATGATGCTTCCGCACGCGGACATCGCCGCCGATTCGGCCCTCTCGGTGGCACAGCGCCAGTGGGGGGCGGACACGGCGCTCGCGCGCGCCGCCCTGCTGCGCTGGGGTGCGCTCAACCTGGCCTTCCAGGACAAACGCCTCGAGAGCTGGACCGTGACCCGGGGCCGCGACCGTATTCAGGTGCCGGCGGCCTTGGTCGCAGCCGCCGGTGTCGCGCCATTGCTGATCGCCGACGAACGGGTCGTCTTCGATATTCCCGCCCTGCTCGACGCCACGCTCGAGCTCTCGCCCCCCGCGGGACAGGCTTAAGTCCCATGAAGACTACGAGCGAGCAGGCGCAAATGCGCTTCGGCTTGTTGCGTCTCATCGCGATCTACAAGATCGGCAAAGTCGCGCTGTTCCTCGCCGCCGCCTACGGCGTGCTGCGCTTGCGCGACGCCTCCTTCCTCGCGCAAGTCTATTCCTGGGCATCGACCCTGCCCTATGGCCTGGAACAGGACCTCGTCAAATGGCTGCTCACCCGGTTCGGCGGCTTGAGTCCCTCGCGCATCGACACGCTGGGTTTGGGGAGTCTCGCGTATGCGGTGGTCTTCGCCGTGGAGGGGGTCGGACTGTGGATGCGCAAGCGTTGGGCCGAATGGCTCACGGCCATCATCACAGGTTCGCTCGTGCCGGTCGAGATCTACGAATTGGCGGAGAATCCCGGCATCGGTCTGGCCACGGTGCTGGTCCTCAACGTGCTGATCGTCTGGTACCTCATCGCGCAAATTCGCGGTGCACCCCCGCACGCGCCCTAGGCGCACGTGCGCTCAGCGGGATTGAGCGGTCTGTCCCGACGGCAGGGCGCGAACCGGAAGCGGCACGTTGCACAGATCGATGTGGCCGGCCTTGGCCGCGAACCAGCTCTCGGGCCGATTGCGCCGCGACTCGATCAAAGCGGCAAAGCGCGGTGTGTCGGTGCGGAAAATTTCCAAGTTGGTACGCTCGGCGGGCGCCACGTCGCTCGCGAGTTCCATCGCGCGAATGGGCACCGGCGCCTCGCCCTTGGCATAGAAACCCATTTCCGCGCTGCCCCGCGGCAGACTCGACAGATGCTCGATGCCCGACACGACCCGGCCCACGAGCGTGACGTTACGGTCCAGATGCCGGGGCGCATGGCCGATCACCGCATACAACTCCGTGCCGCTGCTCTGCGTGTCGTCATCGCGTCCGACGCCCACCATCCCGTAGCAGTGGGCTAGCCAGGTGCGATGCCGTTTGGGGTCACGGGCGACCGGGAAACCGTTTACAAATCCAACTTCCGGCGCATACACGTCGCCATCGACCAAGGGCGTGAAGCCCGCGACCGACGCGCTGCTCACGTCGAATTCGGCGGCGACACGCGCGATACCGGCCGGCACCGGCCTCGTGCCGTCGGGATCGGCCCATTGCACGACGTAATTATCCTGCACGCGAACGATGGCCAACCCGTCGAAATACCCGGATTTGACCAGCGCCTTGATGTTCCGGACGTGCAGGGGAGCGAACGCCGGCGCGAGTTCAATGACGACCCGGCCAGTCGCCAGTTCCAAGTAGACCGTGTCATCCAGATCGAGCGGCCGCCAATCGGCTGCCGTCGAGGCGGCCAGGACCTCGCTCGCCGTTGGGCCCGCCGCCGTGGGTCCCGACCCCGCCGCGAGGGCCGCTGCGCACGCCGTTGCGCACGCCGTTGCACACGCCAGCCTAAGTATCCATGGAACCGCACGCTTCGCGCTAGAATGCATGCGAAAAGTATCGCACATTCGTCACACGCGGAGGCAGCCCCAAGCATGCGAAGCATCATCGTTTTCGTCGCCGCGACCGCGACAGCCGCGATTTTCGCGGCCGGCCAAGTCTCGGCGCAAATGCCCGGCGGCATGCCCGGTGGAATGGGCGGCGGCATGGGCGGCCGCCCGATGACCGAGCCCGGCGCGCAAATCGATACGAGCCAGCACGAGGACAAGCCGGACGTGGCGGCACAGAAATGGTACAAGCAGGGCGTCAAGGCGCTCGCCAAGGCCATGGAATACGACGCCGCGGCAGCCAAGGCGAGTACGCCGGACAAGCGCGCGAGCGAACTGGAGAAGGCCAGCGACTCGTACTATCGGGCGCTCGATCTTTACACCGAGGCACTCAGCAACAACGCCGATATGGCGGATGCTTGGGACTCGGTCGGCTATGTGCATCTACGCCTCGGCGCTTACGTCGAATCCGTCGACGATTACAATCACACCCTGAAGCTCAAGCCGGACGCCGAGGAGGCCATCGAGCGGCGCGCCGAGGCCTATCTGCATCTCGATCGGATCGACGATGCCCAAAGTGCCTATATGGAATTGTTCAACCACGCCCGTCCGCTCGCCGACCAGCTCATGGTCGCGATGCAGGGCTGGATCAGCGAACACCGGCCCGACCCCAAGGGCATGCGGCCTGCACAAGTCGACGTGTTCGATGCGTGGTTGCATGAACGCGCGAAGCTCGCCGAGGCCCCGGTCGCGGGCGGTTGAGCTCACGGGGCCGGACGGCCGGCGAGCTTCAAGGCATCGAGTTCGGCGCGTAGCGCATCGACCAGTTCCTCGAGCCGCGCGACCCGGCTGGTTAGTCCGCCGCCCGGCATCGCGCTCGCCGACGGCTCGGACAACTCTTCGGGTTCGGGCGCCGATTCGAGGTGCCCGCTGAACAGATGCGTATACCGTGATTCGCGCGCCCCGGGCGCGCGTTCCAGTCGCGCGATGAACGGCCCATCCTCGCGCCGCATCAGGTTCGCGAGCGTCGTCTCGACCGCCTGCGCGTCGGCGAATTCACACAGACGGTTGGTGCGCGAGCGCAGCTCCCCCGGGGTTTGCGGTCCGCGCAACAACAGCACACAAATGATGCCCAGTTCCTGCGCGCTGAACTTCAGCGACCCGAACTCCGTGTTGCAGAAGCGGTGTTTGTACTTGGTGACGCGGCCGCCGTAGCCGGCCGACTTGTCGCTGATCAGATATTTCTTCATCAAAGAGTCGACCGCGGTCTGCACCGCGGCCTCGGCAAGTTCGAGCACCGGCTCGCGATTGGTCTTCTGATTGCACGCGTTCGTGAGCGCATTCAGCGAGAGCGGGTATTGGTCCGGCGTCGTGATCTCCTTCTCGAGCAGACAGCCGATCACACGCGCTTCGTTGGCCGATAATTCGATGTTCATAGCCACCTTCCAAGTCGTCGCCGGTTGTTTTAGGGTAGGGACTTCACAAGACTCAAGGATATCCGCAAATGCAGACCAAAGCCGCCGTTGCCTATGCCGCGGGCAAGCCGCTGGAGATCGTCACGGTGGAACTGGCGGGCCCAAAGAGCGGCGAAGTGTTGATCGAAATCAAGGCGACCGGCGTCTGTCACACGGACGAGTTCACACGCTGCGGCGCGGACCCTGAGGGTCTCTTCCCCGCGATCCTCGGCCACGAAGGCGCCGGCGTCGTCGTCGATGTCGGGCCGGGAGTGAACTCCGTGCGCAAGGGCGATCACGTGATTCCGCTGTACACGCCTGAATGCCGCCAGTGCAAATCATGCACCTCGCGCAAGACCAATCTTTGCACCGCGATTCGCGCGACCCAGGGCAAGGGTCTGATGCCGGACGGTACCAGTCGCTTCTCGATCGGCGGCGAACTGGTGCATCACTACATGGGCTGCTCGACGTTTTCTAATTTCACGGTGCTGCCGGAAATCGCCGTCGCGAAGATTCGCGAGGATGCGCCCTTCGACAAGGTCTGTTACATCGGCTGCGGGGTCACGACCGGCATCGGCGCGGTGATCAATACGGCGAAGGTCGAAGCCGGCGCGAACGTCGTCGTATTCGGCCTCGGCGGGATCGGCCTCAACGTGGTCCAAGGCGCGAGACTGGTCGGGGCGAACAAGATCATCGGCGTCGACCTGAATCCAGCACGCAAGGCGCTCGCCGAAAAATTCGGAATGACGCATTTCGTCAACCCTCGCGAGGTCGGGGGCGATCTCGTCGCGCATCTGGTGGAGCTCACCGATGGTGGCGCGGATTACAGTTTCGAGTGTGTCGGCAGCGTGGACTTGATGCGTCAGGCGCTCGAATGCTGTCACCGGGGTTGGGGCGTGTCCGTGATCATCGGCGTCGCCGGCGCGGGCAAGGAAATCGCCACTCGTCCGTTCCAGCTCGTCACCGGCCGCGTCTGGAAGGGCACGGCCTTCGGCGGCGCGCGCGGGCGCACCGACGTGCCGAAAATCGTCGACTGGTACATGGACGGCAAGATCAACATCGACGACCTGATCACGCATCGGATGCCGTTGGCCGAGATCAATACGGCGTTCGATCTGATGCATTCCGGCGAATCGATTCGCAGCGTCGTGGTGTATTCGTGAGCGCGGCGGAATTGCTGTCGCAACACGCGTGCTACGGGGGCTTGCAGCGCTTCTACCGGCATGATTCTCGCGAGACCCGTTCGAGCATGAAGTTTTCGGCGTATTTGCCACCGCAGGCAAGCTCGCAAAAGGTGCCGGTCGTCTATTTTCTGTCGGGCCTCACATGCACGGAGGAAACCTTTCCGATCAAGAGCCATGCACAGGCGCTGGCCGCCGAGTTCGGGCTCATGCTGATCTCCCCGGACACGAGTCCCCGCGAGCCGCGCCTACCCGGAGACGCGGCCAGTTGGGATTTCGGACAAGGCGCGGGCTTTTATGTAGACGCGACCGAGGCGCCGTGGCGGGCGCATTACCGGATGTACAGCTACGTCACCCTGGAACTGCCCGAAGTCGTTGCCGCGACACTGCCCGTGGACGCGACGCGCAGCAGCGTCATGGGGCATTCGATGGGCGGCCATGGCGCCTTGATCTGCGCGCTGCGCAATCCGACGCGCTATAAGTCGGTGTCCGCATTCTCCCCGATCGCCGCGCCGGCGAGTTGTCCCTGGGGCAAGAAGGCGTTCACTCACTACCTCGGCAGCGACGCCGGCACCTGGCTCGAATACGACGCCACCGAACTCGTGCTGCGCCAACCGTTTCCCGGCACGATACTGATCGATCAGGGCGACGCAGATCAGTTTCTCGTCGAACAATTGCTGCCGGAGAAGTTCTCGGCCGCCGCCGCACGCTCCGGCCAGTCGCTGAACCTGCGGATGCAGGCCGGCTACGACCATGGCTACTACTTCATCCAGAGCTTCATGGCCGATCATCTGCGGCATCACGCCGCACACTTGGCTCCTAGCGCGAGTTGATCATCGGTTCGGAGGTGATGCGCCCGTCGAAATCCGTCCAGACGTGGCTCGCGAAGTCGTATAACTTGCAGCGTCGCACCGTGTTCCAGTAATAGCGCCAGGTGAAGACCTCGGAGTTCAGGCGTTCGTCGAGCGTCGCGGTGAGACGCGACTGGGCTTCCTTGAGCCGGTACAAGGGAATGCCCATGTTCACGTGATGCGCGCCATGCTCGAGGATATAGTGAATCAGGCCGTCGAGCGGCCGCATCAGCTTGACGTGCACGGTCGTCGTCGCATAGCCCGCGTTCGCACTCCACTCGTCGCGTCGCTCGTACCATGCCACGCGCGGGTGCGTGTGCTGCACATAGACGACGAAGCCCATGAGGCAGTTCCAAACGAAGAACGGCACGGCGAACGCGAACAACAACAAGGCCCAGACCGAGCGGCCGCTGTGCAGACCCCATGCGACCAAGCCGCCGATCCAAAGCGCGGCAAAGCCGGCGACCAGCAGGCTGTCGACCGTATAGCTCGTGCGCCGTACGGAGACGTGTTTGCGGCCCGGAAAGAACAGCTTCTTCCACCACATTTCCACCATGTAGTAGACGCCCTGACCGACGCCGCTGCGGTAGACCCGCTCGAGTTGCCGGCGGACCCACGGCAGCCGCGCGAATTCGCTCGGCGAATACGGCGTCCAGACGTAATCGCGGCCCTTCAGATTCGTAAAGCCATGGTGCGCCAGGTTGTGCCCAACCTCCCAAAGACTGTAGGGCGTCAGCGAGGGCAGAAAGGCGATCCGGCCGATCCATTGGTTGAGCGTCGGGCTATTCGTGTAGGAGCCATGGCAGGCGTCGTGCCCGATGACGAACAGGCGCGCGATCCAAAGACCGGCGAGCATCGCGGTCAGCGCCTTGATCCACCAAGATTCGACGATCAGCAGGCTCGCGATCGCGATAGCCAGCACGAGCCAGTCCAACAAGAACCAGAGCACGGGCGTGACCAGCTCGCGCTCGACGGTGAACGGTTGCAGCAGCTTCGTGAACTTGCGGCGCACGCTCATCGCCGCCGCAGGCGCAGCAACCGCAGGCGCAGCAACCGCAGCTTCAGGCGTAACCGGTTCGTGTCTCTGTGGTGATTTCAAGTGTACTCCCAAACAGCATGCGCTCGCTCAAGGGAGCGCAGTATACGCCCAAGGCTTTGTATGGTGGCCCCGGATCGGCGGCAGATGAGAATTATGCTTCGAACCGCGCGGCGGCGGAACTCCCTTTCGGCGCCCGTGCCGCGATTCAGGCGGTCTCCGCGTCCGGCCAGAGCAACACGCCGAGATGCTCGCAAGCCTCGATCAAGGCCGCGGCCGCCTCGCGCGTACTCGCATCGAGCCGCCGGTCATGCGTAAGCAACCAGGTCAGCCGTGCCCGCCGCGAGCGCGCCGAGGGCTCGCTGTCGAACAAGGCCGGAAAGAGTCCCAGTGCATCGACGAATTCCCGCAGTGCCGCGCTCGAAGCGACATTGGGCGGGGCGCTCAGCAGTAATTTGAGCCAAGTCACACAGCGCTTCGCGAGTCCAGCACGGGTGATGCCGATGCTGGTGCGGCGGCCAGGCTCGCCCTCGGCCAAAGAATCGGTCAAATGCCGATAACGCTCGATCGCGGCCTCGTCGGCGGGCAGCGCGGGACTCGCATCGGACAGCACCGAACGCAGGAGATCAGCCAGTAGCAGCGACAGCGATTCTGCCAGGAAGCGTTGACACTGTTCCGTGTCAGGTCGAGCCAATTGTTCCCAGGAATGTGGGTCCCCGAATCGTCGCGCTGGCTGCTTTGACATGTTGCAAGTGTAGCCGCTCCGTTGCCGTCCGCAACCGCCGCGCGTCACGCATCCGCAAGGCAGCTACATCGGTTAGAGTGCCGGGCCGTGGAAGCGCCATCGCACACTGCCTTAACTGCTGCATCGCGACTCGCCGCCGCCGGTCGCGCGGCGCCGGCCGCACGGCTGCCGCTGCGCGTCGCTGCATGAATGCGCGGTTGGCGATCGAGCTGCGCGGGGTGTCCGTGCGGCGCGGCTCGCGCCGGGCGCTCGTGGACATCTCCTTGCAGCTCGCGCCGGGCGAGCGCTGGGCACTGATCGGCGGCAACGGCGCGGGCAAGACGCAACTGCTGAAACTGCTGGCCACCGACGTCTGGGCGACGCCGGCGAGCCGTACCGGCCTCGTCTACCGGCTGCAGGGTAGGCGCCTCGATCGGCGCGAGGCAAAGCAGTACATGGCCTATCTCGGCGCCGAACGCCAGGATAAGTACGCTCGCTATGGCTGGAATCTGCCGGTGCGCGAGGTCGTCGCTACCGGCGCGCACGGCACGGATTTGCTGCTCGCCCCGATCACGCCCCCGGAGGCGCGGCGCGTCGATGCAATGCTGCGGGCTTGCGGCCTCGAGACGCTCTCGACGCGGCGGTTCTCGAGTCTTTCCTATGGTCAAAAGCGCTTGACTTTGCTGGCGCGTGCGCTGGTGCAGGCACCCGAATGGCTCCTGCTCGATGAGTTCTACAACGGCCTGGACGAACGGTTTCGCACACGGATAGACGCGATCCTGGAGCGGGCGCGCCGCCGCGGCCAGTCGTGGATCGCCGCCGCGCATCGCGCGGTCGACGTCCCACGCGGTACGACGCATATGATGGAACTCGCGGGTGGACGCCTGCGCAAGCTTGGGCCGTTCCGGCGCGCCGATGCCTTGCGGCTTGCGCGCGCCGCGCGCGAGACGCCGGGGGTCGCGTTCCACGCCGCGCCGGGTACGGGCCGAATCCTGTTACGAGTGCGCGGCGCCGATCTGTACGTCGATTATCGCTGCGTGCTGCGCCAGGTCGATTGGCAATTACGGCGCGGCGAGCAGTGGGCGGTGTTCGGCGCCAACGGCGCGGGCAAGTCGAGCTTCCTGCGCTTGTTGTACGGGGACTTGTCGCCCGCACAGGGTGGTGCGATCGAGCGGCCGGGATTCCCTCGCGGTACTCCGATCGCCGCCTGGAAACGGCACGTCGGCTTCGTTTCGCCGGAGCTGCAGACCGACTATGCGATCGACGTCACGGTGTTCGACCTCGTTGCCAGCGGCCGCCACGCGAGTATCGGCCTCGCGGCGGCGGCGAGCGCCGTGGACCGGCGGGCGGCGTCGCACTGGCTCGCCTTCTTCGGCTTGAAATCCTGCGCGCTGCGGCGGCCGCGCGAGTTGTCGTACGGCCAGCTGCGCCGTGCGCTGCTCGCCCGCGCGCTGGCCGCGGACCCCTTCCTGTTGCTGCTCGACGAACCCCTGACGGGGCTCGATCCCGGGCAGCGGGCCCGGATCAAGGGCTTGCTCAGCCGCCTGATGGCCCGGGGCATCACGCTGGTCATGGCCGTCCATCATGCCGAGGATTTGCCTCGCGGTATCAGCCACGGGCTGCTTTTACATAAGCGACGTGCGGTGCTCATGGATTCGCAATCTGCGAACTGAGTCGGCGGATTGCGCCGCGAACGGCGCTCTAATCCGCCGTATGAGAATCATTGCCCCGATTGCATCGGCCGGTCGCGTCGCATCGATCGGCTTGATCGCATCGGCAGCGCTGCTCGCCGGCTGCGCTGGTTCCGGTTACGCCGTGCGGGCCGTGCCGCGGATCGCGGCGGACAACGTCGGCAAGCCGGTGACCCGGTTACAGGAAGCATTCGGCGAGCCGCGCAAGGTCGACACCACTCCGACCAAGCTCGTATACGTATGGTTCTTGGCGCAGAAGCCGGATGGCGCTCCGGCCGGTTTCCACGGCTGCGAACTCGAGGTCACGGTCGACCCCCGCTCGCAGCAGGTCTTGGGCTATTCGCTCGACGACATCGGCTGGACGAAATGCAGCGACGTCCGACGCCGCATTCGCCGTCTCGACGGTTAGAATAGGGTGCGCGAAGCCCAACACCCGCGGCTTGCGGAGTTGCCGTGCATATCAATGCCTTATGGTTGCTGTCGCTGTTGATTCAGGTCGGTTTGATCGTGCATGCCGTCAAGACCGGCCGCAACTTCCTGTGGATTGCCGCGATCGGCTTCCTGCCCGTGGCCGGGTCGCTCGCCTACGTCGTCGTGGAGCTATTGCCGGATCTGTTCAGACAGCCGAGCGTGCGACGCGCGAGGTCCGGCATGCAGCGCATGATCGATCCGAATCGCGATCTGCGCCGCGCGAGCGCCGAGGTCGAGATCTCGGGGAATGTCGATGCGCGGCGTCGGCTCGGTGATGAGTTGTCCGAGCGAGGTCAGTATGCGCGCGCCATCGAAGTCTACCAAGGCGGCTTGTCCGGCGTGTTCGAACACGATCCGACGCTGCTGCAGGGACTTGCCCGTGCGCAGTTCGCACAAGGGGATTTCGCGGCTGCACGCGCCACGCTGCAGCGTCTCGAGCGGAACAACCCGGAATTCAAGTCGGCAGAGGCGAGACTGCTTTACGCGCGCAGCTTGGAGGCCGGGGACGCGCTGGCAGAGGCGGAACGCGAGTACGCCGCGGCCGCTCAGGAGTTTCCGGGAGCGGAGGCGCGCCTGCGTTACGGTTTGCTCCTGCAGCGTCGGGGCAAGATCGAGGAGGGACGTCGCGTGCTGCAGGATTTGTTGGACGGTGCCCGCCTCGGGCCCGGTCATTTTCGCCGCTCGCAGGCAGAATGGCTGGACCGCGCGCGCCGCGAACTGGATGCTCGCGAGTGACGCGCCCGGGGCGCCGCTGTGCCGCTGCGCTGCTGGGATTGAACGTCGCGGCCTGTTCGGGTCACCAGCAGCCGGCGGCGGAACTGCTGGGTCAGGTGCAGGTCGCCGTGCTCGCCGGCGCCGAGGACGAGTCGCGTTACACTCCTGACCAGTTTCGCACGATGCAAACCCGGCTCGCGGCCTTGCAAAGCGCCTTCGATCGCAAGAACTACGCGACGGTGCTCGCCGACGGCCCGGCGCTGCTCGCCGCGGCGCGAACTCTGGGTGCCGAGGCGATGGCGCGCAAGACGGCGGCGACTCGGGCCCTCGCCGCGAGCTGGGCCGGGTTCGCCGCCACGCTCCCTGACCGCCTCATGGGCTTGAGCCTGCGCCTGCAGGGCGCCCAAGCCCCTGCCGCCCAGCGCGCCCTCGGCGACGCCAATGCGCTCTGGTCGAAAGCCCGTTCGGCATTCGCCAGCGGTAACCTCGCCGAGGCCGTACGGACGGCGCAGGACGTCGCCACCCGGGTCGATGCCTTGAGCTTCGCGGCTAGTTCAGGAGTTCCCCAGCACTGATCAGCACGGCACGGCCGCCGATGCGCACCGCGGCGAGCGTCGCACCAGC
>Ga0116231_10009556_pt1 | contig 16251 bp, 9 predicted proteins | sample S1TSphgellanicum_2_FD_89695 | JGI IMG/M metagenome (GOLD analysis project Ga0116231, IMG submission 89695) | Host-associated microbial communities from peat moss isolated from Minnesota, USA - S1T2_Fd - Sphagnum magellanicum MG | ecosystem: Host-associated > Plants > Peat moss > Unclassified...
AAAAAAAAAAAACAAAAAAAAAAAAAAAAAAGTTGGGTTGAATTTATTATTTTTCATTCTGCCCAAATTGATGTCAAACAAATTTCACCCCCCAAGGATCTGTATCTAAGCAGAGATTGCTCTTGCAATTGTGTAAATGTAAGTGACAAAGAGTTGGTTATTTATCATTTTGTAAGCCCTTGATAAACAGATCATTTGCTACTATTGGTTTTAGGGTTTAGGTGATGGTTTAGGGTTTGGGTTAATTTGTTGGTTCAGGGTTTCACGTTTCAATGTCATGGTTCAATTCGCCAAAAATGTTAGATTTTCATCCATCACTTCCAAGGGCTCATCCTCCGTCCCCAATTTTGGATATGTTCAACTTCAACTTCCCAACTTCAACTTTTCATCCAAACAAGTTAGGCAAAACCTAAGGGCATCATTTTTATAGACTTTCACCAAAATGGCCTTTATTAGGGTGGTAAATCTTATACACCAAAAAGTCAATATTGCAATATAATTATAAACTAAATAAATTCACATGCAAATATTGCATGCAAGCTGCCTTAGAACCACAATAAAGAAATAGTGGCCAAGTTTTTTGCAAACACTTGAGCAATGCAACGAATGTGAGTTTTTCATCCCATGTCATCTTGGTATAGTTGCAATGCTTCTCTCAAGGGAAGTGAAAGAGACAAAACTCACTCATGCACAAATTGTACGAATACTAGAAGGAAAAGTTCAACAAGAGAATGACTACAATGAATGAATGGTGAAATTTTGCCAGAATGCGAGAATTAAAAATGAAAAGGGAATATTGTCAAATTCATTTTAAAAACCAACCTCAAGAACGGGGTTATGTTGAAAAATAATCACACTGAAAGACCGCAGATGAGAACTCACATAACAACTGAACAGCCTTGGCAAACTCACATAAACTCTTGGCTCTAGGGTTTAGGGTTTTTGCCTACATGTATGTAGATTTCACAACACATGCAAAACTCAAATTTTGCATGTGTGGTGAAATCTTGAATGTCGGGAAGAACACAACCCCTTGAGGGTACCTGTGTCATTGTGAAAGAAAAAGAAGAAAATAATACAATGTTGCAAAGTATGGTGAGAAACCATAATCCCCATGGAAGCCCACCGCCCATTGAAGCAGGCTGGCTCCTCTCTGATTCTCGTTATGCAATGATGAAGGGCAAAACCATGAGCATGAAAGTTGTATAATCTAGGGTGGCTGATCCTGTGAGAGTTAGATCCTTCTCCTTGAACTTTTCTGTCAATCCCTGCAGTTCAATTTCAATCACCATATTCAATGCTTTTTTAAATGTTGGACCATAGTTGCGAACAAACTTGCAGGCAAGGAAGCAAAATTCTCCTCCACCTTGTTTACTTTGTAACAGTGTGCCCATAGAATGTGGTTGTTGTTGCCGCAAAACACGATGAAGTGCAATCAATTGCAAAACAGCAGCAGCAGTACAAGAGGCAAGAACTAGCATACCTTGACAATCAGACCGCACCTGATAAGTTTGCACCACAATACCCACCAACCCGACAGCAATCCCAGGTCAGTAAAGAGCAAAGAAGAGCAGGTTCATCTAAAGAAGATAGGCAGGAATCCATTGTTTGGTTCCCCCCAGCTCCCCGCACTCTAAGTGACACACATCTATGCACAATGCAAAATGTCAGAGAGCAAAAAGGAGTTCATAAGACATACTGAATGAAGTTATCATATCCAATGCTTGTGCTTTGGCCTGTGCTGTCATATTTGGACACAAGCATGTGCAGAACTTGAGGAGGAACTGCAAATCCAAGACTAAAAAGTGCATCACGTAGCTCATCTTGCTCAATCGTCCGACTTCTGTCTCTATCAAACTTCTCAAACACAGTCTGTCCACCAACAACAGAACCCAACCTATATTTTTAAGCATCACAAAACATCATAACCCTCCATAGCCATACAGCATCCCTCAGCAGCACCAACCCAAAACTCAAATTGTACCTAAAATGCAAAGCCAGACACACTGATTAGCACAATTACACAGCTGCTCACTATGCCCTCACAGTCTAAAAGCTCTCACAAAACAAACAAGAATCATGTGAATGCCACTAGTCTCCATTCAAACCCAAAGAAAAAGTGTGGGAGACAAAAGAGGGTTTACTGTGAACATGGAAGGATGCAAATCATCATCAAAAACATACCTGCCAATGGTTCAGAGCTCTCCATGCCTTCACAAACCCAGCTGGTCCTGTAGTGCAAACACAAAGCATAATAGTTCAGAAATAAAAATGTAAGTCAAACCGAATAAAATTGAGAGTTTTTGGCCCAATTTTCAGTTAAGAGAGAGAGTTCACATTCAACAACCTAGATCAGAGAACATAGAAAGAAAACAAATGGAAAGGAGACTCAACCCTAAAATTCATAGAAAGGACTAAGGAGCCAATTTGAAGTTTAAACAGCAACAGTAACATGCACATAGAAATCTAAGAAAGGAGTTCAAACTTCAAACCATAAAGATTGAAACCCTAACCCTATGCTGTACAAGGATCTTGGCAGAAGATTTCAGAACAAGCAGACACAGAGATCTAAGAAAGGAGTTCAGCCATAAGCTTTGAACCCTAAACCCACAGCTCTGAACAGCAGCAGCTATGAGGACAACCTTCAGAAAGATTCAGAGCAAAGCACACACATGAGAGATCTAAGTTACAAAGAGATAAGGACCCATTGCAGAAGAAGATGAAAGCCAGAGATTTCCAGAGTTCAGGCCCTGAGCTCTAAATCAAGAAAGGGTTTTGTGGAGGCAGCTTGACTTGTTTAAAAGCTGGTGGGAGATAAGGAACAATATTCGGATCAAGCTTACCAACTCTTGTGGGATCAGTCTGGTTTTCTGCAAAGAGATGAAGAATGAGGCGCACGGTGCGAGGACTAAATGGAGTATAGCCATCCGTGGAGAGTACTCTCCCGAGTTCAGCTGCATCGATGTACCCACTCCTATCGGAATCCGTTTGCTCAAATATATGCACAATCTCCGGCTCCGTTCCAGGCGGAAACGATGCAGCTACAGCCGGTCGTCTATACTGGGATTGCCCTTGAGCAGGCGGATACGCCTGTCCGTAAGCTGCTGACTCTTGTCCATAAGACTGTCCATAGGAAGGATGTCCATACGAAACTGGACGATGAAGATAAGCTGGACTTGCACCACCGGATGCTGCAGGAAAAGAAGAATTCGTCGCAGCATATGAGCCCGCAGCACCGTAAGGACTAGCAGCAGCAGTGTTATTATTATAATATTGTCCATGAGGAGAAGGACCCGTATTTTGTGCGTAAGAATCTGTTGCACCATCAGTCTGTCCATAAGCTGAGCTCCTCCCTGCAGCAGCAGCCTGCTCTCCTCCTCCATAGCCATTATAGCTTCCTGTGTACTGCTGTTGTTGCTGGTAGCTGCCCTGTCCCTTCACCGGCGGAGCTGATGGGTCCGAAGAAGAAGCTGGATAATCAAACCACGACATAGCTTCAAACCCCTAGCAGGTCTCAAGCGATCAAAAAACCCACGAAAAACACACACACACACGCTCCACTAGCAAACAACACATCAGAGCGCCAAACCCTAAAAGTTCCACTAGCAAACCAACACGTCGGAGGGCCAAACCCTAATTCAAGGTTACATGGTGTCAATTTGAAATTTTGACTATAATTAATTAGTAATGTTACTAATTTTCAATTTTTTAGTGTACAAATTAATAAGGAATGTTAATTTGTCTTTGATCATTTTTCAAAAAACCATCCAAAATCATTTGAAAGTCAAATTAAAATTTTAAAAACTTAAAATATTAAATTAATCTTTAGATTTTCTTTTTTTTTTCCATCATATTTATTTTGCATTTATTTATGATTTTTGTATGTGGGAGATTATATTTAGCTTCAATTTGAAAAGGGAATTTTATAATTTTATAATCATTTTAAAATAAATTATGGAATGTACTTTGATAGTAAAATAAATAAATTTGAATTTAAATTTTATGATCATTTAGTTTCATTTTGAAAGGGAATTTGTAAAGTAATTGTAAAAGGTAAAAATAGTGATAAAGGTAAAGTTGATGTAGTTAGGGGAAGGGAGCGGTATTTAGGCTTGGAAGATTTTTATTATTATTATTATTATTGTGATCAAAATATAATCAATTTGGTAGATAATTAATATATATTATGGGTGCACAAAAATAATATTATGATGTCATAATGGCTTGAAGGCATGGATTCTAAATAAATCTAGAGAAGATAGAGATGATAAAAAAACTCAAAATACTTGAAACCTTTGCTTGGGTGATAACACAAATATATGTGTGTTCAAAAATGTGTGTTTTCCAATGAGCAATTTGCGATTGGACATTTGATAAGAAGATGTTTTATTGTTAAATAAAACATATGAATAATATTAGCAATTAATAGCCAATTTTGAGCTAATGGGAATTCAATCATGAGCAAGTTATATGCTAATTACAACTTGGTTTCATAATCATGTTTGTTGACATCTTAAACGTCATTTTTAAAACTTTACAAGTTTTTTGGGAACCCATGTTTGTGCATTTTGGGAACTTTGGGAACTCAAGGTGTTATGACATGAACCATACCTTTGTGAATTTCAAAAAATTTAATTGTATTTTAAGTTATGTGATCATAAAGCATAAGGCATGAATTTCAAATATGTAATTATCCAAACTTAATTCAACTTTAGAAAGGCAAGTCTATGAGGATGAACATTTTGGAGAATAAAGAAATGCTCATGTTATCACATCGTCTTCCAAATTCAATCATATGGTTTGAGTCAATTTACAATGGGTACAATGTCATATTGATCTTGAAAATCCACCGTCGATACTCAAGGTTAGTTCTGTTTATATGACATTTTTTAGGATCATAATACTTAATTATGTAATCATCAATTTAATTTTCACAATGTTCATGAAGGATTTCCATTTTAAAATTTCAAATCATGAACCCAAATCTTACCAAAAAAAATATGATTCGTAACACTAAATATAACCTTGAATTGCCTAATTTTAACTCTAGGTTTTCATTAATTGATTTCATACCTTAAAAACATATTATGAATTATGGTATGAAACTTGAATTTTATACCACATCCACATGAAAAAAAATTCCCATGCCAAAAGTCAAGCTATTGATATTATCATTATTAGATTAAATATAACATTTTTTTGTTTTTTCTTTGCTTGGAAAAGATAGAAAACCTTTGGTTTCATTCTTTTTTCTTTTTCTTTGATAGGATCATGCCCATAAAACACCATTATTCTATGAATGTGTCGTAATTAATTCCAATACACCACAAAACTTGTTCAAAACATGGGTTGAGTCAATAAAAAAAGAAACAAGAAAATTTATTCACAAATGGAATGATGATGTGAATTAATAAAAATATATAGAGTGGATGCAAGTTACATTGTATCTCACATGACCCCAAGGCCTTGCCATAAGGTGTTAGGGTAAACTTTCCAACACAATGTGATAACTTTACATACAAATTTTGATTGAAAAACTTTAAAGGGAAAAGTTGTAACCCTTGAAAAGATCTTTCAATTGGCATATCCAATCTTCATTTTAAAAGTCATTTGACCTTGTTTCTTAGGTTTTAAAATTTGGGAATCAAATTGTCAATTTGATTATCACTATTATTTTGGCCATAACTTTTAGTTCACAAATGCAAATGGAGAATACAAGGTCATTTTTCACATAAATGTTTCAAGATTTTTCCATTGGTATAGTGAGGGCCCAATTTGAATCATGTTATTACGTGCATTTTTTTCCACAAGACAAGTAAAAGCACATTAATAATGACTTTTATGGAAATCATAGTGACATTTTTTTCTAGGTTATTCAAATCTTGTTGTATACAACTCAATGTATTTGAGAAGTAATTTATGAAAAATGAAATGAAAAAATAAAACTTATGTTTTAATATTTCTAATTCTGAAAATTTTATACCAAAAATAGCAATACTCAACAAAAAATGTATTTTACAATGTATGGTGCATCTAGTATCACAATTTAGAAAATTCATGGTTGTTGATTTTTTTCTTCTTATGAAATTGGAGAACATGTTCACAACTTTGGGAGACGCTACTTTCAAGGTTTATAATATTGAAGATGAAAAAAAGGCTTTTTGAAAAAGATTTAAAATATCACTTCAAAGTCACAAAGTTCATTTAGATGTCTAAAATTATTTTTCAATATGCATATTTTTAGAGGATTTATCACCCAAATTAAAGTCATAATAACTCAACCAATTTTAGTGTCAAAATGATAATTTTGCAAGATTGTTGTGATTGTAAGATTAATATTTGTGCAAACATATTTCAAATTGATCATGTAAGGACTTGGTTTGAAACTATTAACTTGCATATGTATATGATGTGAATATGTTTTTTGCATAATCGTTAAAAATTGAAAAAGTTATGAACTTTGAAAGTCAAAAATTGAAGATTGTCATTGTGGCAACAAGGTTACATATTAATTTCAAAGTGGTTCAATAATTGATAAACTTATGGTTGTTAAATACTTAATTTATGTTAGAGAATCTAGCAATAAAAACAAGTTTGAAAGATTTCACACTAGTTTAATTATAGGTTTTCTTTTGTGAACTTTTTTTGGTTTTTTCTAGATGTCATCGTTTTCAAATATATAATTTTTTATGTTATATTTTTGCACACATGTGCAAAATAGTCTTCTTTAGGGGTGCCCCAACATAAATTTTGGGGATGTTTGAAATGGATGTTGTTGTTTAACTACTTATTCATCCCGTGACTTGAAAAAATGTAAAACAATTGTATCCAGTTTGCTTGAATCTTTGTAAGGTAAATATAGCTAGTTCAACATGTGAAATAAATTCATTTGTTAATTTAATGTATTGACTACTCAAACTAGCTCGTAAAAAATCTTATGCTTCAAGAATCAACGTCAAACTAAGTTCCAACATGGATAACTCTACACTACAATGGACTTTTATGAATGTCATAATGGTAGTTTTTTTCAAAAATGTGATAAATATTGTTTATATAATTATGCCAAAACATGGGATCCATGACTTTTAAAATGACTAAAAGTGGTGCTTAAACTATAGATCTAATTTGCCTATAGTCAAAAAGAACCAATCATGAAAACCATGTTGAATGCTATCATAGACATAGGAGGCACAAATGACCATAACCATTATTTAATTTTCATGTTTTAGTGTTAAATTTTGTACTTATGTTGAAAGTTGTTCAAAATCAATTGTGACAGTGTTTCCAATATATTTATGAAATATGTGATATGATTTGCATTGAATTTGATGAGAGTAAAATTTTCAAAAACAATCATTAAGTAATTATAATCAATGTTTATAAACATTATAATGATTAGATTATTGGTGAGGAGATATTTTTAATGTGACATATTTTGGGGGAGATTTTTTAAACATATCTTGACATTATAATATAACGCAACATCTTGTAAGGTTTTTTTTTATGATTTCTTTCAACTTACAAATCACAATAGCTTAAGAATATTCTTGAATAAACATTCACAAACATGATTTGTGTGACCTCTATTATCCCATTTACACCTTTTTTTTTGGTGTAGTATATAAAATTCAAATGCATGATGAGAAATATAACAAAGGAATTCAACTATAAACTTGGTAATGTGATTACCATGACTATTTCTTTGTTAAAGATAAAAAAATATTTGTTTCATATTTTGAACATGTTTTATTCTTTAAATTTTAGACATAATGTTTTGGACATGTATGGTGTAAGTATGGTTCTTTTATGTAAAACAATGTTTTGTTGCATAAAACATTATTGTTTGAATGAAAATAAATGAATGGTTTTCTTTTTAAAATCATTGACTAATGTTCACACATATTCAACACAACAACTTATCATAATCCACAAATGAACAAGTACACAATACACAATCCCATCTAATTTTTAGTGTTGCACAAGGCTCTTGGTGCCACTAATGCATTATGTAAAAGTTATAATATAAGTGGATGTAAATAATACCATTTAGCAATGTGCCAAAATCATCAACTTGCTTGATATTCATCAAATATTTTGAATTGTATGCTCTTCAAGAATTAGTATTTCCATCAACTTTTCAAGGCCATGCAAATTTTTTCAAGTGATTATCAACAACAAAATAATTCATAATTCCTTGGAATAATAGTCATAGCAACATGTGTTAGTTCAATCTTGTTAATGTTTTTTCCTACCAAAGAAATATTTGTCATTACTAGTGTTGGGCAATTTTCAAGAAGCAAGTGAAAACTATCCTAGTTTTTAAATTGGTTCTCACCTTGAATCCCACTAGTTATCACTGGATCCCATACCTAGGCTAAAATCCAAGCACTAATTCTCATTAATCTAAGAACCAAGCATCATGAAAACATGGTTGGTTTTTTTGTTTTAAAAATGATACATGGGTAGGATAATGGGACCCTACCTCATTTCAATTTTCAACCTTTATGCATAATGAAAAATAAGAAATACAACCAAGTAACTATTTTATTTTGAATTTTTTTGTAAGGCTGCAAGGTATCCAAGGTCTTATACTTTTAAAAAATGTCTTAAGAAAAAAGCTTATTCTAGAAACTAGGTGGTTCAAGGTGGTTAGGGTTTCAATTGAGGCAATAGTTTTTTTTTTTTTGTTCCCCCTCTTTTCTTCAATAAAAACTTTTTTTTTTCCTTATTTATATGTACATTTAGTGGTTCAAAAGAGGTCACATTTTAGGAAAGGGATTCTTTGTTTATGGTGTGTAAAACAAAATTTAAACCTTTGTCATGGCACATCCAAGGCACAAGAAAGCATAAAAAACGAATCAAAAATGAAAAATTATGGTCCTCCAAAAATAAGAGGGCAAAACATTGTCAAAAAGAAAATCTTAAAACACTTGGAAGTTGATAACTAAACAATCAAACATTTTTTGGACATTGCTCTATTGCCTTTGGCAGTCAAAGATGATTTGTAAAACTTAAATTAAACCTTCTTAGTTTACAAAGGGCCAAACCATAGGTGGCATAGATATTCTTATAGAAGATCAAGAACATCATAATTTTATTATTTGTACAGATACACAATGGACATTTCGTGCATATTATATTTATATTTCATGTTTTCTACTTATGATCTTAAAATGAATAATTGTGTTTAAAATTTACTTATTTCAGTAGTAAAATATGTTGTGTTTATCTTGAAGGTTATCAAATCAAATTTAACAATGTTAGAATCATGGCTCATGAATAATGCACCATTCCATTATCAAAATGCAATTCCATTTTTATTTTATTTTTCATTTTTTTCACCACTTTGGGTGCAAATACATAAATAAGAACCAACGAGATTACTTTACAAAAGGACCATGAATCCTTTTTAGTCATTTTTCATTTTTTCATATGAAAGAATTTTTCAATGAAATCTTTTGTAACTTGTCATTAAAAATACATGTAGTTGCCCCAATAGATCACATGTTTTTTGTTAATCATTGTTGAATAGATATGAATTTTTCAAAGTGTGTAAATTTTGCCAAATTCTATGTTTCATCTTGAAAATTTATCATAATTTTGAATCATATCAAAATATGTTAATTATTTTAGGTTCTTGTTTCTTATATCATAAACTACAACTTTGTTTTGCATGTCATGCACATTAGACCCCATTTACATGTGGTAAAAGACTCTTGAAAATTTAAATTTTTGAAAACTTTAAGATTCCATATTTTTAAAATTGTGAGTAATTTTTGAACTTGGGTAATAGGTTATTATCATCCAAATTTTTTTACCATCAAAATTATGTTATTACAATAGTCCTTTACTTAGTCCTTTGTAAAATTAACCACAATCTCACATAACACCTATTCAAGTTCAAACGTCATATTTTTAAACCAAAACCCAAAATTCAATTTAATAAAATTTTAATTTGAATTGCTCAAAATTTATATTAATCATTTAATACAACTTGGAATGATTAACATAACTTTAAAATGTCAAGAAAAGAACATTTGTAAAAAAGTTCATAGTTTTCACCACTATTTGACATGGTTTTTAGCTCCTATCTCTGTACTTACACCCCTTTGTGTTATACAAACCACATCATTGCCAAATGAAACCTCAACTCGAGGATCCATGGAAGATATCAAACAAGGTGCCCACTCATGATTTCTTGTTTTGGATTATCTTACAAGGCATATATGAAAAACTCTTAAATAGTTTTCAATGGATGTGTTTAGAAAGTGTAAAGATGGAAACATCCATTTTCATTTTTGTTCTCTTTTAACTTTGTAACCATATGGGGTCTTTTCAACAAAGCCATGATGCAAATGCATTCTAGGGTGGTACCAATAGGAATCACTTCACCAAAATTTAAAGAAAAATGAAACTAGTTTAATTTAATTAAGATTTTTTTTTTAAATCATGATTTTTACTATTGACTTATCCACATAAGCTTCATGTTCCCCACCTACTTATACACCACATAAAAATTATAGATACCTACATAGGCTACACAAGTAAAAAAATCATGTTCCTAAAATGTTCTTAGCATGTGATCTTGAGATTTTTGACCTCTTATTATTAAGTGTCAAGTTGCATCATTGTAAAAAAATTGTTTATGAACTATAATCATTAGGTTATGACCCAAAATGTTGATTGAAATAAAAAAGATAATAATATTACAAATTTGTAAACATGAATGCAATGGCCTTTCAAAACCTCCTAGTCCCAACCTTTAAAAATGCGTTGTTGCATCAATCCACTATCTATTAAACAAATTTTTAAAAGGACCATTTGAGGCCCTTGTTGAAATTAAAATCATTTTTTAAAAATGAAAAAACATGTTCCTTTTGTGTTCATGAACAAAGAAACCCCAAGTATTAATTTCTTAAAACTTTTCCTTGACTGCTCATTTGGAATGTTAAATTTTTAATTTTTTAAAAATTTCAATCGAAGTTTCAAATTCTACATGATTTGGGCAATCTTTTGATATAAAATTTGAATAAAAAACTTCCTTTAAATGAATCCTATGTTGTTATAAAGTTGGATGGGTCTAAAAAATTGGGGTGTGATGTTTTGAGTGGTACCACCCAAGGATGGGTTTGCCTTATGATCTATTTTGAATTCATAAGTTCAAGTGAATTGTTTGCCACCATTGGACGTGATAGCATAATACAAACAACTTTTATGACAAATTGAGAAATTGGGTGCAAAAAGCTTGCATGATCTAACACTAGATTAAAAGGCACAACAAGTTTCATTTTGCATTATGATGATTATGCTATTATTCAAATTTTTTTCCCCAAAATGTTTTATGTAGCAAAGTTAAAATAGTGGAAACCATCCACAAAAACATTTAGCCAAATTTGAAAATGAATAATTTAGAACATCCTTCTATATTTTGGATACCTACTAGAACCTAATATAAAAATATTGTGGTCTTAAAAAACCCCCAAAAGTCACATTTTCACCTTTTTTTAAAAAAACTCACCAATTTCCAATTTTTCACCAAGGAAAAGAAAGGTTGATTCAATATTTTATCATGAAGTACATAAAAAAACCATTAGCACGATCTTTCATTGTAGAACACCTTATTAGATATTGAATTAAACACATAATTTTGTAAAAAAAGATGGTCAAATTTGACATGTTAAATGATCAAAGCATTCACATTAATACCATGAATGACAAGGATACATTAAGGATAAAAGGAATCAATAGCACACCTTGAATGTCTTAACATGTAGTCCTAAAATAGTTTTGATGTAGTATATGTACTTTAAAGTGATCCAAAAGTAACAAATAAAACATCCACCAAAAGTCAATAACAAGTTTTTAAAAATTGTCCACATGAACATGATTTTTATTTTTTGATATTTCATTAATATAATTCTTGATTATTAAATATTCACCCACCTGTGAAACCTTTTAGAGCTAGGTCAAAACTTATATAAATGTTTTTTGTTGTCATTTATTATGGTGGATGTAACTTGGAAATCCTAAAAGGAAAACCAATAAAATTCATATGAATGAAAACCCAAATAAAGATTTTTAAACAAAGATATTTTGAGGAAAAAAATATTTTGAAAGAACTTTTGAAAATAAGATCTAAATATGACCTTTCAAAAGTTCATAAATATCATTGGGTTATGGTTTTTTAAAAAAAATCACACATGATTTTATTATTTCATTCTTCATCACATATTTAATCACTATAAGTGATTTGGAGTAGAATTTCATATGAAGTTTTTAATTTCTTGGTAATCCAATCAACTAAATAGTCCATATTTTTTAACTTTACAAGTCCACTACTAACAATGAATGTGTTATTTTCAAAAAATAGTTGTACAAGTGTGTTTATAATCAAATTATTACTTTTAAAACAAATTGTTGATCGACAAATTCAAGATTATGTTATTCACACCAAGCATTTAAACACAATGCATCTTGTAAAAACTACCATTATGACTCCATGAGTGAGTCACTTTAACTTACATTCACCTAATAAGCAAACTTGGCAATTTGGGATTGCCCAAAGAACATTTGAATAATGTTCAAATAATGTCAAAATAATGTTTTAAAAATGTGTTAGTTAAGTATTCATTATAATGTTTTTAAAATATTAAATGAATATTCTATACTCATTAGATCACTTTCAAACTTATCCAAATGTTAAATTGAAATATTATAAACATTCTTGTATAATTTGTCAAGCATTCATGCAACTTGTAATTAAAACATGCTTTTAATCATGTAAACCTAAGTAGTGATTTCACATGCCTTGGCTCCTTGAAGCTTGAATGTGCCCAAAACTAATTTTCCATGTCAAAGACACATAGGTTTGTAGAAACATAATTACAAAGAACTTGAAAAATCAAAGTCTATCAACTATTGAAATGAAATAAACTATATGAATTAATTTACACATATGAACTAATTCTAAAACAATAACTTTATTATTTGCCATTGCTTGTGCATAGGTTGTTAAATATTCCAAATTATTTGGGGATAGTTGAAGATGTAATTAAGGTGGAGTAAGTAGAAGATTTAACAATGTTAAAGGTTGAGATGAAACAAAACATTAACTATTTTGATCATGGTTATAAAAATAATTTGGTTCCTAACATGGGAGAAATTTTGGAACCAAAAGAATGTAGAATATCAAAGATTAAGAAATTATTGTCAATTAATCACCATTAATTAAAACACATGGTGGAATCATTACACAATTAACTAAGTATTAAAAAATATGAACTTTCATAAACACTTGCAAATCATGATCAAAATGTTACTAATCAATATAAATCACTAACCTAATAGTCAACAAGTGAACATCATTACATCAATAACACCTCCCTTTGAACTTGCAATTACTCAATAATTTGCAAGTGACCTTAGTTCAAGGGGATGAAAGCAAGAAAAAAAGAGCCAAGCAGTGTGCGGATAGTCCTTGAAAATTGTTTTTTGAAAATTTGAAAAATCACGGTGAGAACACTATATATCCAAAAAGTTATTTTACTTTTGAAATAAGTTCTTATACTTTCAAAGTTGCAACTACAAAATTTTCATGAAAATTCACCATGTTTCAAAAGTCCTTTTATATGTTTAAAGCATTCAAGAAAAACATGTGGACATGTGGTTTTTTTTGTATCAAAAATCCTTTTCACTTATCAAATGTTCACCAAATCGTTTTAATTTTTTTGTGAACTTTAATATACTTCACAAGAAGGGATCCATGTGTTCAAAACATTCAAAAAATAAAAATACATGTACCATTTAGATTTTAATACTTGAATCTCCTTTTACACTTATGGTTTTGAATTTGTAATCATGGTTCAAAGTAAAGTTATAGATTTAATTATAATGTAAGGCTTGAAGCAAAAATATTTGAGTTTTTATCATGATATATGTCATATTTGGCCTCAAATTTGATATTCAGTTTAAAAATCTATGTGAAAAATGTAGTATAAACCAATAGAAAACTACCACATGGAAAATGTAGTCCTTGGAAAGGACTTTAACCTTGGTGCAATTGGCTCCTTTTTCCATGCTTTCACCCAAGGATCATGAATTCTTTTCAAAACCTGAAAGATGCATATGGTTTCAATGAAAGTTTATTAGTTTGGCAATTTTTCCTAATTAGTTTATGGGCTATATTTCTCCTTTTCGTGAAAATATCTTTTATAAACTCCAAGGATGGATGGAGAAAACAATTTATAAATCCGTGTAGCAAGGTGAATTTGTAGTTGTCCAAGGAACAAAAAATACAAAGTCTAGACAATTGATTTAGAAACCCACCTTGCATGTAATATGATTTGACATTCAAGAATGCCTACTATTGTTACCATTCACAATTTTTTTTTCATTTTCTATTCAACCTTAAAGGTTTAATAACATATCAATAATCTAGTCAATAGATGGGACATTCAACACATTTGGATTCTACTTTCTAGAACTTTGCCAAATGATGGTGTGATGTTTGATGGCAATGTGTTTGGTCCATTCATAAATAATTGGATTTTCTGAAATTTTTATGGCATTTTGATTGTCCACCATAAGCTATCTTGGTCTTGGTTTCCAACTTCTTGTATATTTCCTAGTATTTTTTTAGCCAAATGGCCTTTTTGGTTGCACTTATCATGACCATGTTTTCAACTTTTATAGAAGAAAATGTAAAACAAAGTTACTTCCTACTCCCCAAAGCAATTGAACTCAAAAACCAAGTAGTAAAACATAGCTTGATGTTGATTTTTGATTATAGGCATCTCTTATCCAATTGATATAATATGAAAATCTAGTTAATTCATTTGTCTCCCTTCAATTGTAGTAAATCCTTAGATCAACCATTATTTGATGTATTTGAATAGATGTTTGACAACATTTGGGAGACTTAAGTTGGCTTGAGAACTTACTCACTAGATTAATAACAAATGACATGTGTGGCTTAATTTGTGTTAAGACAATTAGTTTACCTATCATTTTTTTGTACATTTGAATGATGATGGCTCAAGCTCCTAGATGTTGGGTGTTAATTTGAGTCTCAATATCATGGGCATTATAATTGCATTACAAGTAGTTAGGCAAAAATCTTTGAACATTTTTTTATCATGATCTCATTGTGTCATGCAGTAATACTTCAAATGGCTAGAAGCACATATGGGCATATTCATAGTTAGGGTACTCTAAAGGATTGTTTAACAAAAAAGGCTTGAAAAGGACTATTTTGGATTTTTATAATATTTATTGCCTTACGATGATAGTGGATTCTTGCCTAGAACTAGAATGATCTCATATTAAACTAATAAAAAATCTAAGAATTGTTTGAATATAATACAAATGTCACTTTGAATTCTTTTAAATAATTCCTTGTCCTAATTGCAACTTTCATTTAAAAAGAATCAAAAGGAATGCATTACATATTGTATTCAATTAATTTTGTTTCATACATAAACAATGCTTACATCTATGTTTGGGAATGTTCATTAAATGCCTTTGATTCGATCATACATGGTATGAAAATTTTGAAGGTCACATAATTCATTCCCAAACAAATATAAAAATAATTTCTTAAAAGATCATTTGGTTATTTTTTATATTCTCTAGACTTAGAATTTGTGACCCCAAGTGTAGGTCACATGTGCAAAAAAATAGTCATGCCAGGAAACATGTCAAGTTATCTATTAAAAACTTATGTACCCGTTTTTTTCTTTTTTGATTTTTCACCAAAATATTGATGCATAATTACCTATGTATGTTAAAAATCACCATGGCCATATGAATGATCATAATTTAAATTATTGAAAATTTCACATTTAAATTGATTCCATGTACATTTTATATTTGGTAGATAGCAAAAATGAAATCACATGCACAGAAGAATCATGATCATAACACAATTAACATGAATAATTAGGCGAGTGATTTGTGTAATGATTAGAACATAACTAATACCAATCACTAGTTTAACAAACAACAAACAAGAATATTATCAATAGTTTAACACAACAAAGAGATATGATAAGTTTTGAAAAACCCATGTGAAAGTTCCAACACCACAAATTTGACATGTCAATAGTTTTCATTGGATGAGTTCAATCCAGCCACTTGGCTCTTCAATATTACATCCACATAATTTGGACTAAAAAAAAAAAAAAAAGCTATACCACTTTATAAATTAAAAAATATTTTATAATAAAAAAAAAAAAAAAAAAAAAGGAAGTATTT
>Ga0116231_10009557_pt1 | contig 16250 bp, 23 predicted proteins | sample S1TSphgellanicum_2_FD_89695 | JGI IMG/M metagenome (GOLD analysis project Ga0116231, IMG submission 89695) | Host-associated microbial communities from peat moss isolated from Minnesota, USA - S1T2_Fd - Sphagnum magellanicum MG | ecosystem: Host-associated > Plants > Peat moss > Unclassified...
GATGGCCTTGGAGAAGGCCATCTTAATGGCTTGCCAGCGATGGGAGAAATTCGCGTCGCCCTCGGGAAGGGTCCAGACCGTGTGCATATGCTCCGGTAGGACCACCCATGCATCAATGTGAAATGGCATCAGCGCGCGAATGCGGCTGACGGCGGTGCGGAGGGCGTCAATACGGGTGACGAGCAGGTCGGAGCGCCGATCGCGTATGTTAAACCGTGAAGGAATAGGTGCCGCCGGGAATGCGGTTGCGCCTGTAGTCGGGCATTCGGCGTGATGTTCCGCTGCAATATCGTCATGTAACTATGTCGCCGGTGAAGCCCCTTGGCAAGCAAACGTGCAATGCGCTTTGTGTTTAGCATTGCACCGCTTTCGCTGGGAGCGCTTCGAGGCCGGTGCCCCGGGGTTGTCACTTGGCAACGAGGCCGCAGAAGCGCATCAGCTAGGTCGGCTTCCCCAAAAGCGCCCTGACAGAGATGTCCTCATCGATATCAGACCAGTGAATGCCGTGCCCGGCACCAATCGGTTGCCAATTCTGGCGGGCCGCCTGCGTCGCGTCCCGCAAACGCGGAAACCATGCAAGAGGTGCGGAAAGCTCGCGCCCATCCGATAGGACAAGACGCAAAGCGTCATCGGTGACCTCAACAACTACAGCTGTCGGGTCAGCGTCGATCTTAGCTGGGCGGGCGATTATGGTGTTCATTCCTTGCCTATCCGGTTAAGACACACAGCAGCAAGCGTACAAGGGTGCAATGCATGGATTCTTCCTGGCCTTGGGCAATCTAAACTTCAGAAACGGCGAGGAATGTTCGCCTGTTCGTAGAATACGCCAACGATCACTGGCGGTATCGTGACGCTATAGGCTATGCAGTAGCGCCCGGCCTTGATCCACGCTCGGCCCAGCCGCTTTAACTGAGGCCGCTTTAATCGAGGATAGGGCCGAGGCGCGGGTAATCCGGCCCCTGGGTTTTCTATAATTCGCTCCCCGGCTTCCTCTAGTGCGAGGTCGAGGTTTCGGGCTGCCTCAAGCCGCTCCTTTTTCTCATAGTGTATCCGCAGATCATCGATCTGTTGCTCCGCCTCTGGCGTGTAACGGATCACCGATGCGGTCCACGCCGATGTACAATGTCTGAGTTTGGTTCAAGCTGGGCCTCCATTCGGGCGATGCTAGCTCGAAGGCGCTTACGCACCGCATCACCAGATACGGTCTGCCCGGCGGCAAGCTGGGCCTCGCTGCGTTCAAGGGCTTCGGCCCATTCCGCTGGAACTGGGTTATTTGGAGTATCATCCATATCAAAATTATAGCGATTTTCGCGCCGCATTGGAAGGTTTTGCACAGCAACAAGCGTAGCGTGCACTCCGCTTTGGGGTTGCACCTCTTTGGCAAGCGCCGGCGACGATGCGGATGCTTCGGGGGCGAGACCTTCCGCGTGGCACCATGGTGCAATGCCAAAGCGCATTGCACCCGACGTTTGGGTTGTCATGCCCGGCGCCGGGTTGGCGCCTCATCGGTGGACCGCACGCAAGGTCGCTCGCCCTTAAATTGGCCATCCAAATCTTCAACCGTCCACGAAACGGGATACTGCCCCTGAGCGACGGCGCGGTGGAAGCTGGAATACGGCCAAGCGGCGGCCGATGCGGCGAAGCCGTGTTTGACCGGGTTGAAATGCACATAATCGAGATGCGCCGCGTAATCGTCGTCGTCGCGAATGGTGTGCTCCCAAAAACGCCGTTGCCACCGCTGACGCCCCTCTCGCAACGCAACTTCACACCAGTATCCATGCGCCAGTCGCCGCCAAAGCATCGTGCATCGCGTCAGGAGCGAGGTCGATCTCTCCTGGCCACGTCACGACGCCATGGAGAACATGGACCCGCTCGAATATCGTTGAATCACGCAGTGTGGCGAATATACCGGCATTTGGCCCGGTGATCATCGCCGACATATCGACTATCCCGGACGTGCCATCGTAAAATCGTACGGCTATTCGGTAATCTGGCAAGGGAATGACATCCCTGACGTCATCGGCGGCGGTTGCATCGATGGGCGGGATCAGGGCAGAGGCGAAATCTTCCGGGGCGACTGATTCTGAGCACATAATTCCCAATTCTCCATGAGTTCCGTCCGGTGCTGCTCACCCCATTCCCGCACCAACGATAGGGCTGTGCGTGGCAGATAACCCTCAATAATATCAAGGTTTTGAATGTCGATCTGGGCCTTATATCCGCCGTAGCGTGCGTGGAAATGCGGCGGCGGGTGATCCCGCCAAAACATCTGAATCAAGACGCCGTAAAACACACTGATGGCCGGCACTAATCTTATTTCCCCAATCCTGGTTCATCCGCAATGCCATTTTCCTAACGAGAGCAAGCGTAGCGTGCAACGCGCTTTGACATTGCACCTCTTCTGGTGCGTCAATGGCAATCATGCATCCAGCGACCCAAGTTGCGTTATAAGCAACGGCAAATCTCGTTCGATGACACCCCACACCAGGTGGTCGTCTATGTTCGCATAGCCATGTATCAGAATATTTCGAAATGTGATGATTTGGGTAAGATCTGGGATCTTTGCAACCAGTTCGGGGGCAACCCGGCGTAGATGCCCAAGAGCTTCCCCGATGATCTCAAATTGGCGCTCGACAGCGGCGCGAAGCATATCGTCGGCCAGATAATCATCAAATGAGCGGCCTTTGGTAAATCGCGAGGCCCTTTCGGCCGCTTGCAGCGCGTCCCAAACATATTTCCTTGGGTCTGCTTGGGCTACCATCAGAGCGAAAACAGCAACTTGCGTTCGGTGGCGACGCGTCGTGCGAGATAGGGGTTTTTGAGAGAGGATTCCGTCAGCAGATCGACTTGGCGCCCGGAGAGAGTCTCTAGAGCGTTACGCAGCGCAAAATAGGCCTCCGCATACGCCACCGGCGCCAGCTTCGTAAACGTCACGAGAACATCGAGATCGCTACGCGCCGGGTCAAATCCGTCTCCGGTTGCCGCCGAACCAAATATCTCAAGGCGCTCGACGCAGCAGCGGCGGCAAATATCAACCAGAGCTGGGGAGGCACCCTCGCCCTGGCACAGCAGAGGCGCTGCAACCTCCAAGCAAGCGTAGGATGCAATGCGCTTTGGCATTGCATCGCTTCCGCGCAGCTCCTCCCCGACGCCCATCGTCAACGAATCACCTCTCCCTTTTGGTCCGCAACAAGCGCGACCCTATGCAACCAGCGGGTGCAACAAACGCGGGCCATGTTCATCATGCTGGCTTGCGCAACGCCTTCTCCGGGGCTGCCAGGTCTGAAGCCATGGGTTGATCGGGCCACCCCTCTGGCAGTTCATCACCTGCAATCGCAGTTGGCGTTCCTGCCTTCGCGAGAATGCGGCCAAGATCACCGGCAACAGCCTGCCCTGCGCGTTCGGCCAAATAGGCCCGCGCTTTGAGACCGGCAACTTTCTCCGCCGCGGCCTGGACCAGGAATTGGTTCACAGAAACCGCATCTTGCGTCGCCAAAAGCTTCACATCCTCCATCAAGGAGGGAGGAATGCGGAGGGCGAAGTTGCTGATGGTCGCCATGGAAGCCTCCTGAGAATATCGCCGGCACGATAGACGGGAATCTCAAGCCGGCGCCCTTGCGGATCAGCCGGCCGATAATCTTCGACATTGAACGAAATCAAGGCGTCAGCACGCCCGCTGATCGCAAGTTCCGCGAACATGTCGTCATTCGGATCACGAACCAATGGGCGGACGCGAAAGTGCTGATCGATGTGCTCAGCATACGCCACGAAGTCGTTCAAAAACCGATCGACTTCGCCGGCGGTCAGGCGCATCGCGTGCAAATGCTCTGCCCGCATCAGAACAGCGTCATATTCAATGACCGCGGCAACGCTGATCAACGGGGTGACACATTTCGCCTCCACGCCCTGCAACAAAACCCGCGACGCCCCGATTGTGCTGCGCAACCCGCTTAACAGCACATCCGTATCGAGCACTGGCCTCATATCGTCTACAATATCGTTTTTATCGGAGACCAGCAAGCGTGGGGTGCCGCGCTTTGGAATTGCACCGCTTTCGGATGGGCGGCCACGATTCGGATGCTTCGGGGGCGAGACCTGCCACGTGGCAAATCGGTGCCATGCCAAAGCGCATCGCACGCTTGCTGTGTTTGCTGGCTCGCATCGGCGCTATGCTGCCGCAGGGCGACCTCATTACGCGACTTGTGCTTCTGTAACAGCCTGAGCAACTAGATCTGGATTACGTGCAATGACCATCAGCAGCACGCGCGCTGCGGGATCGGGCCGGCGTAAGCCCTGCTCCCAATCGCGCACGGCTGCGACTGCCAGCCCGAACTGCTGTGCGAAAGCAGGTCGGGTCAGGCCCAATCGCGCGCGGATGGCGCGCACATCTATGTCACCAGGCGGAAGGTGCACGCGTGCTGCGTCCTTCTCGCCCCGCACGATGGCAGCGGCCTCCTGCATCGAGGCAATGAGCTCGCGCCCGAAATCGGTGTCCTCAGTCTCGGTCATGTTCCGGCTCCTTGCTTTATCTGCGCCGCCAAAGTGGCCACCACCTTGCGTTGGGCTGGGCTGAGGTCACCCTGCTCGTTCTTGCCGTAGATCAAGAGGGCAAGGATAGGCTGGCTCTCAGTCTGCACGTAGTAAATCACGCGAAACCCGCCGCTTTTACCCCGCCCTTTCGGCGCGAAACGCAGCTTCCGAACGCCGCCGAGGCCGGGCATCACGTCACCAGCCATCGGATCGCGGGCAAGGGTATCAATCAGGTCAGCCCGATCCTCCACCGACAGCAACACATCGGCACGACGGCTGAAGATCGACGTTTCCAAAACCGAATGCAGCATAAGACTTGATACAGCAATGCTGTATGCGACTCAACAGCAAAGGGTGCAATCCGCTTTGGGATCGCACCTCTTTGGCCAGCACCGCGACGATGTGGATGCTTCGGGGGCGAGACCGTCCACGTGGCAAATCGGTGCAATGCCAAAGCGCATTGCACCCTAGGTTTGCTGACCGGACAGGCTGGCCCAATAAGAATATTTGTGAAATTTTCCTATCTTCTATAGCATTAGAAGCAAACAGGAGTTCCCGCATGGCGACCATGACCGTATCCCTCCCCGATCCCATGAAAGACTGGATCGAGGCGCAAATCAGTCAGGGCGACTACGCGAGCACGAGCGATTATGTCCGCGACCTTGTACGCCGCGACCGCGCCCGCCGCGAAGAAGAACTGACACTTGATGCGTTACGGCAGAAGCTGTCGGCTTCCCGAGACAGCGGCGAAGGGAGCCGCAGCGTCGATGATATCTTTGCCGAGGCGCAGGCGATCGCCCGCGCGCGCAGGTTGCTGCATGACTGAATACCGGCTCACCAAAGCCGCCGAAGACGACTTGCTGAACGCTTTCATTTACGGTTTTGAGACCTTCGGACAGGCGCAAGCCGAGCAATACCGACAAGGCATGATCCATTGCTTCCAACTTCTAGCCGACACCCCGCACATGGGTCGCAGGGCCGATGATTTTGCCCGAGGCAGTCGCCATCATGAACACGGGCAGCATGTGATTTTCTATGACGAGCAGCCCTATGGCGTGCTGATTATCGCTGTCATCCATGAGCGCAGTATCCGCAGATGGTTGACCCCTGGGCACTGACGTCCTGGATCAGTCTTTCCGTTCAGCAAGGGTGCAATCCGCTTTGGCATTGCACCTCTTTGGCAAGTGCCGCGACGACGCGGGGGCTTCGGGGGCGAGACCTTCCACGTGGCACCATGGTGCAATGCCAAAGCGCATTGCACGTTTAGGGTATCATGCCCGCGGCCGGGTGGGCGCTGCCTCATAAAGTGGCCCCTCGGCATGGTCGCTCGCCCTTAAATTGGTCATCTAAATCTTCAACCGTCCAGGAAACGGGATACTGCAGGCAGCTTTGCTGACTGTGGAGGCGAAACGGTTTTCGCCGCGGGTGTCGCTGCTTTCGGCGTCTTCGGCTTTGCCACCTTCCGCCGGCTCACGCCGCTTGATCCCGATAGCCCCGGCGCCGTTTGGCGTCGCACACATGCGCCAGGGCATTGATCGCCGCCCCCGGATCGGGATACGGCTCCAGCCGCAAACACCCTGATGTACCGATCCGCCCCCAGCGGCGTGCCAGGATCGCCCGGCCGAACAGATCGGGCCAAACCTCAATCCGGTAGAACCGCCACTCGCCACATTCTGGGCGCAGGCGCACGAGACAAGCCACTTCCGCAAAGAGCGGCAGCTGGATGGGTTTCGGCCAATCAGAGCCGGGTTTCCGACGGGTGCGCATGTTTCCACGGGAACTGTATCAAAAACGCCTCGTGAGTGCGCAAGCGAAATCTGCGGCCGAAAACCAGATTTATATGCGCCCCACATCCACCCACATCGAAAACCTCAAGCAAAGACCAAGCACGTCAGCGACGAAACCGCTCCCCTCCTCGCAAAACCGTACGCTCACCTAACGGTCCCGAAACTATTTCCAAAGCTATTATACTCTTCTACAGAGGGTAACGCCAAACCCTGGTGCCGCTTTCCTTTGCCAATTTTCTGTTCCTTAAGCGGCACAAATGAAGAGCAGCGTAAACAATCAAGCTGACTATCGCAGCAGCGGCGCGAACATCAGGCCGCCGTCGCGCCACAGACGATTATAGCCGCGCTCGACGCCCAGCGGGCCAAGATTTCGCTCAAAGCTCTCGCCGTAATTGCCAACTTGGGTCACGATGTTGAGCGCCCAAGTGGAATCAAGGTTGAGCATCTTGCCAAGCCCGCCCGCCTTCCCGGTTAGGCGTTGCACATCGGGGTCAGGGCTGGTGGCGGCCTTTTCTTTGACGTTGGCCGAGGTTAGGCCCAGTTCTTCGGCGGTCACCATCGCCCAGAAACTCCAGCGCACGATATTGCCCCATTGCTCGTCGCCGCTGCGCACCGCCGGCGCCAACGGCTCTTTGCTGACGATCTCTGGCAACAGGCGATAATCGCTCGCATGCGGCATGCCTGACCGGAGTGCGACCAACTGCGTCGCGTCGCTCGTCATCGCGTCGCACCGCCCGGCGGCAAACGCATCTTTCATCTGGTCCGCCGCTTCAAACGCCACCTGCTCGAATTTCATCCCGTGGAGCGAGAAGTAATCCTGCATCACCGATTGGGTGTCGGTGCCGGCCTGCACGCAGATCGAGGCCCCATCCAGCTCGCGCACATGCGCGATCTTCGCTGTGTTCGCTACCATGAAGCCCTGGCCATCGTAATAGTCGACGGCGGTGAACACCAGCCCAAGCTGGGTACTGCGCGTAAAAGTCCAGGTCGCGTTGCGCGCCAGCACGTCCACCTCGCCAGCCTGCAAGGCGGTGAACCGCTGCACCGCGGACAGCGGCACATACTTCACCTTGGTCGCGTCGCCCAGCGTTGCCGCCGCAACGGCCCGGCACACATCGACGTCGATGCCGTGATAGACACCCTGGCTGTCGGGCATGCTGAACCCCGGAAAGCCAGGTGAAGTGCCGCAACGCAGCAGGCCGCGCGCGCGCATTGCGTCGAGTGTCGGCGATTGGGCGAAAGCCGGTGTACCAAGCGAAACCAGACACAACAGGCCAAGCGCGCAGCCGGATAGCGTCCACGATCCCATCGCCAAGCTCCTTTCAAATGCAATCGATTGGCAGGCCCCGTCAGGCGCGCGGCGCGCGCGCCAGTTCGTCCAGGCTTTCGCGCAGCGCCTCATCGAGAATTGCAGCGGCGCGGTCGACCTCGTCGAAGGACACAGTGAGCGGCGGCGCGATCCGCCATACCGATCCGCGCTCCGGGCGGCGGCGTATATTCATGCTCAGCCCCTTCTCGAAGCATTTCTGCGTGGTCAGAGCACCCAGCGCATGCGCCGGCGCGCGGGACGCGCGGTCGCGCACCAGTTCCACACCGAGCAAAAGGCCCAAACCGCGCACGTCGCCGATCACCTCGTGGCGCTGCTGCAACTCCTCCAAGCGGGCGCGCAGATAGGCGCCCATCTCGTTGGCGCGCGCGACCAGATGCTCCTCGGCGATCACCTTCAGCACCGCCAGGCCGACCTCTGCCGTCAAGGGATCAGAGACATGGCTGGTGTAGAAAGTGAAGTGCTTCTCGTGCAGATCCTCCTCGATCTTTGCCGTCGTCGCCACCGCCGCCAGCGGCAACCCGCCGCCCAGAGTCTTCGACATGGTCATGATGTCGGGCACAACGCCGAAATACTCCGACCCGGTGCGGGTGCCGATGCGCCCGAACGCCGTCTGCGCCTCGTCGAAGATCAGCAACATTCCGCGATCATCGGCGGCCTTGCGCAGCGCCTGCATGAAAGATTTGGGCGGCACTAGCACGCCGCCGGCGCTGATCACCGGCTCGACAATGATCGCCGCACCCCGCCCGGCCGACTGCATGTCGAACATCTTCAGCCCGATGTCCAAGGTCGCCAGGGCCGACTCTTCCTCGCTCGCACCGGCAATGTAGGGGCGATAAGCATTGGGCTCGGGGATCACGAATACGCCCGGCGCCGGCACGCCATAGCCCTTACGGTCGCTCGCCATCGAGACGGAGCTCGCACCGCCGGTGATGCCATGCCAGGAACCACCCAATGCCAACACTTCGTAGCCCCCAGTGTGCATCTTCGCCATACGCAGCGCGACTTCAGTGGCCTCAGACCCAGTGTTGATGAAGATCGTCTTCTTTATGTCGCCGGGCAGCCAATCATGCGCCAGAGTCTGCGCCAGTTCGGCCACCACCTCGGGGATCATCCCGCTGAAGAAGTGGAATGCTTTCTCCCCGGCCCGGTGCACGGCTTCGACGATGGCGGGATGGTTATGCCCAATCGTCGCGCACATCTGCCCGGAGGTGAAATCGAGATACGCGCGCCCGTCGCTATCCTTGACGATGGTGCCCTTCGCCGAGCGGAACAGCTTGGGGAAGGCATCGCCGCCGTAGCGGACGAGGAACTCCTTGGAGGCGTCCCGAAGCCGAAGCGTGTCGCTCACTACTTTCTCTCCATTCCGACCATGCGGGTGGCGCCAGCCTGGTCTATGGTTGGCATGCCGCCGTCAGATCAGTAGAGAGTCGCGCCTTTGGCCTCAAAATCGAAAATTTCACCGCCTCTGCAATTGGGCTCACAACAGGCCGACACCCGTCCCCGCCTGCCACCGCTGCGCGCGCTGTTGGCGTTTGAAGCCGCCGCGCGGCACGCAACCTTTTCTCAGGCGGCCGAGGAATTGTCGGTCACGCCATCGGCTGTCAGCCACCAGATCCAGCAACTGGAGGACTTCCTTGGTGTGCAGTTGTTCCGCCGCCACGCCGGCCGCGCCTTACTGACCGAGGCCGGTCAAACCTACGCAAACGAGATCAAAGGCGCCTTCCGCCTGATCGCGGCGGCGACCACACTCGTGGCCCCGCAATCACAGTCCGGGCATCTGGTGATCGCCTCCAGCCCTAGCTTCGCCGCCAAATGGCTGCAGCCAAGGCTGCCGGATTTTCTGCGCGCCAACCCGGAGGTGCGGGTACGCCTGTCCACTCTGTCCGGGTCCGACGATCTCAGCCGCGACCGTTGCGACATCGCTATTGTGTATGGCACTCGCCCTGTCGGGCAAAGCGCTGCTGAGCCGTTGCTGGTCGAGAGACTGCGCCCACTGTGCAGCCCGGGTCTTGCCGCCTCGCTCGACCTGCGCGCGCCAGCCGATCTGGCACGGGCCACGCTGATCCATTCGGTCAACGCGCTGACCTGGGCGGAGTACCTGCGCCGCATCGGCAGCTTCGATGTGCGTCCAAGCAACGAGTTGTGGCTCGATCGCTCGACCATCGCAATCGACGCCGCCGTCGCCGGCCTGGGCGTTGTGCTAGAAAGCGAGTTGCTCGCCGAGCAGGAACTGCGCGACGGCCGGCTTGTTGCGCCGTTTGACGATCATCCCTTGGGGCAGGCCTACGGGGTCGAAACCGAATCATATTTCCTTGTCCGCCCGCCCGGCTCCCGCAATCGTACCCAAGTTGTCAAATTCGAGTCGTGGCTGCTCCTTTCGATCAACCGCACAAAACCCGTCGATCCCCCACCCGACGCGTAAAGCGGATCGCATCCAAATGTTCGAGCAAAGGCACGCAATATTTGCGCGAAATCCCCAGCGCCGTCCCGGCCTGCCCCACCAGAATCCCCCCGGAGTCCGATAGCAACGGCACCAGCCGCCGCTTCGCCGCTTCCACAGCCTCATAATGAAAATAGATCTCGCGCTTCTGCACTTTGTCGAGCGCCCGGATCACCACACCTTCCCGGATCAGCCGATCCACCAGCCGCCGCGTCTGCGGGCCAGGGGCAAGAGTGGCCGGGTCCGGCGGGGTCAGGCCGCCACGCAATAGAGCCTCGGCCAGACGCGCGGCACTTGCGGCGTCCTGATCCGCTCGGTCCCGGTCACGCTGCGGCGTGGGCAAGCGCACCCCCCCGCCGGCCCGCACCAAGCTCCCCCGACGCACCAACTCGGCCGCAGCGTCCTCCACCACTTCGCGCCCAGGGCGACGGTCAGAGTCCCAGGGCAATAAGGCGGCAAGCCGCTCCGGCGCTAAACCCTGATCATGACCCGCCAGAGCGGCAACAATGGCGCTAAGAGTCCGCTCAAACGCTGGCAGGGTCACCGCAAACCGGCTGCGCCCAAGCACCGCCGGCAGCGCTTGCAACTTCTCCGCAGCGCGGGTCTCAGACAGGCCGGCCAGGCGCGCCAGGCGCGCCAATGACACGCCCGCGGCGCCACATGCCTCCAGTTCCAGCCTTATGATGGCGCCCGGTTCCGCCGCTGCGAGCGCGGCCAAGCGGGCGAGCATAACCGGCGCGTGGCGGCGTAACCGCGTGGCGGCAGGGTCGATCACCCGGCCGCCGGCCACGGTCTGCGCCGGCGACGCCCGGCGCAGAATGAACCGCTCCCGCGCTGGGACAGAAACCGGCAGGCTGCAACGCAATTGCGCCAGGGCGGTGCCACCTGGTTGCAACTCGTCGCAGTCCAGCAGCCGCAGCCGCACCTCGATTTCCTCGGTTCCGAACAGCAGCATCAGCCGCGTTGAAGTGGGTAGCGGCGCCGCCCCCTCCACCGCACGCAGCGTCACGGTCAGCCAACCCGACGCCGCCAGCAGCCCAGCGGGCGCAAGTGCGGCGCCGCGGCTGATTTGGTCGGGGGGCACGTCGCGCAAATTCGCCGCCACGCGCTGGCCGGGTTGGGCGGCGTTGACGCGCACGCCATGCACTTGCAGGCCGCGCAGCCGCACCGCGCGGTCGCCGGGAATAACAGCCATGGCGTCGCTCACAGCGAGCGGGCCGCGCCGCAATGTGCCGGTCACCACGGTGCCGTGGCCGGCGATGCTGAACACGCGGTCGATCGGTAAATAGGCAAACCCATCGCCGACCGTATCTTCCGCAATCGGCGCCGCGTCGATCAGCGCGGCCCGAAGCGCATCGAGCCCGAGCGCGGTATGGGCCGATGTCAGCACAATCTGACCGACGGAGAGACCAACATGCTGCGCCAGCGCCGCGGCCTCTCGCCCAGCCGCTTCGGCTTGCTCCGGCGCCACCAGGTCCGCCTTGCTGACGGCCACAATGACACGCCGCAGCCCGAGCAAGGCGGCGATATCCAGATGCTCCACAGTCTGTGGCTTAATGCCCTCATTCGCCGAGACCACCAGCAGGGCGGCATCCACGCCGGTGGCGCCGGAGACCATGGTACGCACAAAGCGCTCATGGCCGGGCATGTCGATCAGGTCGATCACGGTGCCTTGTACGGTCATATGCGCAAAGCCGAGGGCGATGGAGATGCCGCGCCGTTGCTCCTCAGCCAGCCGGTCGGTCTCCATGCCGGTCAGTGCGCGCACCAGGGCGGTTTTGCCGTGATCGACATGGCCGATCACGCCCACCACCATCCTGCCAAGCGTGCTCATGCAGTTATTGCCGTGCGCACTGCGTTGGCCAGCGCCGCAACTTCGTCATCATCGACGGTCAGCATGTCGAGCAGCACAACCCCCTCTGCGATGCGCCCAACAACCGGGGGGGTGGCGCCGCGCAACAGGGATTTGAGACGCTCGGGTTCCGGCTTATCGCCCTGCAAGCTGACGCCGATGCTGGGGATGGCGGCATCGGGCAAGGTTCCACCGCCGGCATAGCCCGTGGTTGGCCCAGTGGTCGCCAACCAGCTCGGCGGCAATGGCCCCATCAGGTGCACCAGACGCTCCGCCCGCGCCTGTAGCTCCGCCGGCGTCTGGCCCATCTTGCGCAGCACCGGCACAGCGCCTGCTACCCCGTCACAATGCAGGCGCAACGTCGCTTCCAGCGCGGCGAGGGTGAGTTTGTCGAGCCGCAAAGCGCGCAGCAGCGGGTGCTGGCGCAGCCGGTCGATGGCGGCAGCACGCCCGGCCAGCAGACCGGATTGCGGGCCGCCGAGCAGCTTATCGCCGCTGAATGCCACCACATCTACCCCGGCGGCGATCGATTCCTGCACCGTGGTTTCGGCCGGCAGTCCCAGCCCGCGCAGATCAACCACCGCTCCGCTGCCGAGATCATGCACCACCAGCAATCCCCGCGCGCGGGCCAGGGCGGCGAGTTCGGGCAGCTTTGCCTCCTCGGTAAATCCGCTGATGCGGAAATTGCTTTGATGCACCTTGAGCAGCACCCGTGTGGCCGAGGTGATGGCGCGCTCATAATCCGCAATGCGGGTTTTGTTGGTCGTGCCGACTTCGACCAACCGCGCGCCGCCTTGCTGGATGACGTCAGGGATGCGAAAGCCGCCGCCGATTTCCACCAATTCGCCGCGTGAGACCACGACCTCCCCGCCCCCGGCCAGCCCGCTCAAAGCCAGCAGCACGGCAGCGGCGTTGTTATTGACCGCCAACCCGCCCTCACTGCCGATGAGTTGGCGCAGCAACGGTTCGATGCCTTGGGTGCGGCTGCCGCGCGCGCCGGATGCCAGGTCGAACTCCAAATTGCAGTAAGAGCCGGCGGCTTCGGTGACGGCGGCGATGGCCTCCGGCGCCAGCGGGGCGCGGCCGAGATTGGTATGCAGCACAATGCCGGTCGCGTTAATCACCCGCCCCAGCCGAGGTCGCCGCCCCGCCTCCAGCGCCGCGCGCGCGCCATCCAGCAAGGCAACCGAATCAACGGCCGCTTGGCCGTTGTGCCGCAACGCCGTGCGGGTGTTTTCAAGCACCTCACGTAGTGCCGTGACCACCGCGGCACGCGGGAATTCTGTGACGAGCGTCTGCCCCAACGGCAATTCCAGCAGCTTCTGAAGCTGTGGCAGCGCCCGGAGTCTGGCGTCAGGCAATGCGTCCATCTAACTCAGATCCTGCAAATCTCATTGGGGGGTTCTCTTGGACCATATCACGCCGCGCTTGACATCACTCGCGCATGGTGGCGGTTGCGGGTGCAAGCTGTCGCCGGCCGTGCTGCGGGAGTTGTTGGCGGCCATGCCACAAACCGGCGGCTTCCCCAATCTTCTGGTCGGCGCCGAGACCGCAGATGATGCCGCGGTATACCGCCTGTCAGACAGCCTGGCGCTGGTCGCGACGACGGATTTCTTCATGCCGGTGGTCGATGATCCCTATGAGTTCGGCCGGATCGCCGCCACCAACGCTCTGTCGGATATTTACGCCATGGGGGGTAGCCCCATTCTCGCCCTCGCTGTGCTGGGCATCCCGCTGGGCAAGATCGCGACGGAGACGGTACAGCGCATCTTGCTCGGGGGTGCTGCGGTGTGTCAGGCGGCGGGTATTCCGGTGGCTGGCGGCCATTCTATTGATAGCCTGGAGCCCATTTACGGCTTGGTCGCGCTCGGCACGGTTCATCCCGACCGCGTGTTGCGCAATAGCGGCGCGCAGGACGGGGATGCGCTGGTGCTGACCAAAGGTCTTGGCATTGGCATCTTCAGCGCCGCGCTCAAACAAGGGATTCTCTCCGCGCAGGATTATCAGGTGATGATCGACTCCACCACACGGCTCAATGCCGTCGGGCGGGAGCTCGGCGCCATGGATTGGGTGCACGCAATGACCGACGTAACCGGCTTTGGCCTGCTGGGGCATGGCATGGAAATGTGCCGAGGGTCGGGGCTCGGTGCGTACATAAGTATGCAGGATGTGCCCGTTTTGCCCGGCGCCGCTGCGCTCGCACAGGCCGGGGTCAGCACCGGGGGGGCAACGCGCAACTGGGCGAGCTATGGCGCCGATATCCATTTGCCGGCTGACTTACCGAATTGGCAGCGCAGCCTGTTGTGCGATCCGCAGACCAGTGGGGGGTTGCTCATCTCGGTCGCGCCCAACGCGGTCGACGCGCTACTGCGGCACTTGCGCGCGGCGGGTTTTGCTCAGGCCGCGGAGATTGGGGCGATGCGGGCGGGGGCGGTAAAGATTGAGATCGTCTTGACAGCACCTTACAAGGGTGGGCTGCTTGCAGCCCACCTCGACCGCAACGACGGATTTTGTGCAAGGGGAGGCGATTAAGGTCTGGTGGCCTTCCTGGTCTTCAAAACCAGTGGCCCGCCGAAAGCGGGCGGTGGGTTCGATTCCCATCCGCCTCCGCCATTTCGCCGACCATGCAGGCTTGGCCAAGCTTGATTGGATTAGTGCCCAGCGACATCAGAAGGCTGAGTGGAATACGCGCCGGTCTGCGACGCCTGGCCGTAATTCGATACAGCGGCCTGTGAAGGCTGGAACGCGCCAAGGCTGAGCGTAAGCATCAGAGCAGCGGCAAAGACGGAAAACAACTTGGTCATCGGATTTCTCCTGGTCTTGAAGCGGTCCCCAATGGGCCGCCTCGGTTGAGCAATAGATAGTATAATAACTCGCGTTACGATAACGCTACTTGTGCATATTCGTTATGCTGACCGCGCATGGAACCAGAGGGGGCCAGAGGGAAGAAATGCGTGTCACTCCCCTATGTTCGTCAGCCGATAGCTAATGTTACGCCCGCCGCCGGGATTGCGGATAAGGATGCGGCGTTCCAGCAAAGCCTGAATGTCGCGCAAGGCTGTATCGGTTGAGCATTTGGCCAGCTTGGCGTATTTGGCGGTGCTTAAATGGCCCTCGAAACCGTCCAGCAGTCGGTTGATCACCAGGCGTTGGCGCTCATTGAGCGGCTTTTGATTAATCCAGTCCCACAATCGCGCTTTCGCCAAAACAGCGGACAATGTCGCTTCGGCCACAACCATGGCGCGGCCGAGACAAGCCACAAACCAATCAAGCCAGAAGGTGATATCCAAGCGACTGCGCTGTTGCTGCTCTAATGCGGCATAGTACGATTTGCGTTCGGCCTCTATCTGCGCCGACATGCTGTAAAACCGCTCCCGGCAGCCATCGGCGCGCGCCAGCGCCATATCGGCGATCGCCCTGGCGATGCGGCCGTTGCCATCCTCGAAAGGATGGATGGTGACAAACCAAAAATGGGCAATGCCGGCTTTCAGAACCGGATCGATAGCTTCTGAACCGTTGAACCAATCCAGAAACGCCGCCATTTCCCCTGCCAGCCTGTCGGCGTCGGGGGCTTCAAAATGCACCCGCTCCCGGCCGTACGGCCCGGAAACGACTTGCATGGGGCCGGCTTCTTGGGGGCGCCAGGCGCCGACCGTAATCCGCTGCAGACCACTGCGGCCGGTCGGAAACAACGCGGCGTGCCAGCCGAACAGCCGTTCGGGGGTCAGCGGTGTCGTATAACCCTGCGTTGCGTCGAGCATCAGTTCAACAATGCCCTCGACATGACGGCCGGCGGGCGCACCGCCGACATCAAGGCCGAGGCGGCGAGCGATCGATGAACGCACTTCTTCGGGGTCAAGATGCTCCCCCTCGATCGCGGACGAGGTCACGACATCCTGGGTCAGCATCGTCAGACTGGCTTCGCTGCGCAGTGCGAAACCAAGTGCCTCCATTCGCCCGAGCAGGCGGCCCTGCTGGTGGCGCACGGCCGTCAAGGGCGACAACAATGCTTCGGCGTTCCAGGTGAAACGCGGCCAGTTTGGCTGTTCGTAGATGTAAGTCACCATCACAGCACTCCTTGCGGTGATTATAGCTTATTCACCGCAAAATATGCAGTGAATAAGGCAGCTAATCACCGCATCGAAGCGCCGGCCCGACGCGCCGCTCCAGCGCGTCTGCCAGCGCCTCCGCCTCTGCGCGCTGCTCGGCGGAGAGCCCTGCTTCCACCCGGGTGAAGAACCCGCGCACCAGTTTGCTGTGCCGTTGCGAGCCCAGGATCAGCCACGCCATGGCCGCCACTTGGTCCGCGGC
>Ga0116231_10009558_pt1 | contig 16241 bp, 12 predicted proteins | sample S1TSphgellanicum_2_FD_89695 | JGI IMG/M metagenome (GOLD analysis project Ga0116231, IMG submission 89695) | Host-associated microbial communities from peat moss isolated from Minnesota, USA - S1T2_Fd - Sphagnum magellanicum MG | ecosystem: Host-associated > Plants > Peat moss > Unclassified...
GAGAAGGAAAAAAAAAAAAAGAAAAAAAGCTGCTGGTTATTTAGTCAACGACCTTCCCAACAAAATGAAACGTCATTATGACGTCATTATTAGGAATATGCATAAAAATAGGTGTACTCAACACACCTCGTCAACGCACCTCCATAGGGAGCTGCTGATGACTCTATTCGTAATAAAATAAAATAAAATAAAATAAAAAGTAACCAAAAAAAAAAAAAAAACCCCCAAAGAAAACAAACCTACTAACTATTATTACCTTTTACTGTCCCCAGACCTTTTGCACTAGACAGCTTTACCGACAACTACATAGGTATGGATGGTTTCCAAGTTTTACCCCCACAGTAAAAGATAAATAAATAAACAACTAACTAAATAAATAAATAAATGAATGAATGAATGAATAAATAAATAAATAAATGAATAATTAATTAATTAATAAATTCACACTTCTTTCCTAACTCCTACACACCCTCCTCCTCCTACACTACCTGTATACAACAACATGTATATATAACATTTAAGTTTATAAGTGTTTAAAAAAAAAATCTCCAATCATCCCACCAATCAGTGGGGCTCTTTCTCACTAATAAGGATCTCATTTTATTTCATTGTTGCATTCTTTTTGGGTTTAATTTCATCTTAAATTCTTATGTTAAAAGAATAAAATTTTATTATTATTATTATTATTATTAAACACTTCTTGAAAAGGGAATCTGAAGTGCAATTGATTTTTAATAAAATTAATGAAGTATATTATGGCATGGACCTTGTGAATTTTACACATTTTATTATATTGTGTCCAGTTGCAAATAATGCATTCTGTAGGTACCAGCAATACCTTCCCCTGAAGCCCCACTTGCTTCCCCTCCACATCCCCCCCCCCCAAAAGCATTTCTACCAACATGAGTGTTTTTTAGGGTTGAAATTAGGGTTGGAAAGTTGGAAAGAAGCATGGTTGTCTAGGAGCTGTTTGTCCTGGATTAACCTTGTCTCCCCCCCCCTTTTAATTTCTTTGATAAAAAAGAAATTGGAAAAAAAGAAAGAAAGCTGGAGTGAGTTGTTTTACATCTCTTTTCAAATAAGTGTCTTTTAAAATTAATTAATTAATTATTTTCAACACTATATTCATGAGTAAATTATTTTCAATCTTTTTTCTTCATCAATTTGCATTTCAATTTCTTTTAATATTTCAATTAAATCCGAATTCAATTCAAGGTGGGATGCAACAACATTATTCAATATTTTCATTTGAATGGAACTTAATTTTGTGATTTGGAGCCCAAGTATTTATTTAGCAATGCATGATATATTTTTCAACTCTTTGATATATGAAGAGAAATATTGACAAATTAAATTTATAAATTGTGACAAATACTACTTGTTTTAACATTGATTTTAGGAGATAATTTGTTGAGGTTGAAGCATTTGGTGCAGTAAATTTTTTTTCCCCCTATTTTGTGATGATTTAGCTGAAGTAGCAATCCATAAGATGATTTAGCCAGATTTGGCAATTAAATTTGGCAATTCAGAATATGGAAATTAAAAAATAGCATCCTTCTCTATTTTTGGCTACCATACTTCCAAAATAAATAGGTAGTTGTTTTGCTCAGAAATTTGGCAAATTATTTTCCCCAAAAAAAACAGAGAATTTGTCACAGAATATTCCTTTTAAAGAAAATTTGTTTTTAGGCTCACAATTTTGCAAAATTTCATGACCTCTAAAAAAGTCAATGCTTTGCTTAAATTAGCATTTAAAATTATATTTATTTTTTTTCTTTTTCAATTCTGTGATATGAAAAGTTTGGCAAAATTTTCCAGAAGCAAAGGAAAATAAATCTAATTTATTCTATAAGGAAAAAAATTCCAAGAAATTCCAGCCTTTTTGGTAAAGAAATGATAGAAAAATAATAAATAAATAATAAATAAATAAAACTGTTGCTCATTGCATTTTGGATACCTATAGTCTACTCACCTACCTAGGGTCTACCTGAATTTGAAGAATTAAATTCCAAAATAGATTTTTTTTTAGTTTTCAGAATTTTGAATTATCATTATTGCATGTCAGAAAAATGAAGGATACAAAGTACGAAACAAGTTATCCCTGGTGGTAACTTAACAGAGGCCAGATGCAAAAGGTAAGAAATTAATTACTGCGGTATCAGGCTCGGAACTCAGGCTCGGAACTTAGGCTCGGAGCTCAGGCCCTCCATAGCTGCCTCAGGGCTTGGTGCTCTAGCGCTGCACATGCGCGAGAAGGAAGCAACGAACGAAGGAAGGATTTGCTTGCGGAACGAGCGAGCACGCACGCAGCTATTCTGGATCTCGGAAAGCTTTGGCAAAATAGTGTGGAAGGTCAAGTGATTGAATATTATTAGGATTTTTTTCAATTCTTTTTAAAATTGTTTTCCTGCACTGCAAAATTTCGGGGGATGAACTTGTAGTTTGCAGAAGGAGGATCACTTTTCTTGCTCTTTTTTCCCCCATTTTCTGAAGAAGGAGAATAGCTTCGCAGCAAGCAAGCAGCACCTTCTTCTTCCCCCGACAGACGGGACCAAAAGAAAGAAAAAAGAAAAAAATAATAAAACGAGAGACCTTCGAAGTCGTCGAAGTCACTGGATAGATGCAGGAGAGAGGGAGTTTACTTCCGTTTGTTTCATGGCTTCAACAAGCGGCGGTTTCGTTGTTGTTGCTGACGTTGTTGTTGTTGCAAAGAAGAATATATCGAAGCACTGCTGGACGTTGTCGCGTGAGTGATATTGTGGAATAAATGACGGACGGAGGTCGAAGAAGTAGTAACAGCAAACAACGCGTCTTCTCCTGTTGCCTATGGCGTGGTGGCGGTTTAGCACGAGACTAGTGTCCTCCATCAGAGGATGATGTTTTGAAGAAGCTGCTGCCGCCGTTGGCTTTGTCAGTGTTGCTTCGAAGAATATGTGGACGTACGCCGGGTTCTTAGCTTTTGAAGGTCATCGACGGATTAAGAATTGCTAACAGGTGAGCTCCCTGAGTGTGCTTGCGCTTGCGCGGGTCAAGTTTAGTTTAGTTTCCCTCCACTTCTCTCTTCCTCCCTTCCCTGTCGCTGTGCAATAATAATAGAAGGAAATAAAGAATCAAGTCTTTTTTAACACGGAGATACTGCGAGCTCCCGGACGACCACGCATGGGTTTGCGCGGCTTAAAGGTTTCGCTTAGTTTAGTTTACTTTCCCCCTAGTCTCTTGTTCCCTCCCTTGTTGCTGTGGAACAATAGCCGGAGGGAGGAGGCAATGGACGGAGAAAACAACTCCTTGTAGAAGATTATTCTTTCCGTGTGCGTCCGCCTCCTGCAGAGTGCGCTTCTCCTAATGAGTGAAAGCTCCAGTTTCAATTTTTTTGGTTTCTTTTGCTCCCGTGTTGCTGTGGAGGTAGAATTATTATATGTGCATTATAACGGAAATGGACATCGAGAATCAATAATACCTGGTGGCCTGGTTTTTTTGCCTTATCAGCAGCCAGGGTTTTTTCCTTTTGAAGAAGGAGACAACAAATATTGGCTTGTAGTTTCTATTACCAATATTCTCAAGCTTTCTTCAATAGTCATCTCCCTATTATCAAGCCTGCAGGAAGGTGTAACTTTCAGCTGGAGTTGATACAAAACTTGTGCATTGTAGGAAACCCTAAATGCATACAAACAAGTGATTTCTAGTAGGTTCTTATTTGAGGCTTTGTATGTCAACGATTGTCTCAAGCTCTACCACCTTGTAAAACTTGTTACCCTTTTGGTTTGTCAATGAGACAGACAAAAGCAGCAGTTTCCAGAGCTTTGATGCATGCCACACCCAAAAACATAAAATGTCATTTACTGCTTTCTGTTGTTCCCATGATGTGATGTTGCACAAGATCATTGAGGTGTGTGGCATTTGTATGAATCAGGAGTCATGGTCCCCTGTGCAGTCAGTCAGGGATGTGAGTTTTCTTTTTGTGCTCTTTTTTCTGAATGATATGGTTGACTACCGACAAGTGAGTTTCTCTCTTTTGCACTTTTGTGGAACTGAGGGGACTCTCATTCTGTTGCCAACTCTGACTGAACCTGTCTTTGAACAGTGGTGTCACTGGTGTACATGAGGAGGTTATCTTCAGAAGTGTTATGGAGGAAGATGATGCCTTCTGTGCACCCAGCATGATTCATTCTTGAGAACTGTTAAAATGTCTACTAGTATGTGTCCAAGGATGAAGATTTGGTTAGTGATGTAATTGGGTATGTATGGTGAGCATCAGAGTCGGTATCCATTTGGAGTCCCGCTCTTTTTCTTCTCTTGTTGATTTTTCCATTCTCATGTTGTTTATCAAAGCTGAACACACCAGGTAACCAGCTCTCAGTTCATCTCTAGCTGGAGATCTAGCAAGTTTCATTATGGTTCAAAGCTGTGGATGTAAACAAGTCTAGTTTCAGATTTTCTAAGGTGGAAATTATTTCTTGAACTGGCACTGAAAATCTTGTTACCTGTGTAGGATGCAGCAGTCGACAGAAGTAGCCGGGGAGGTTCTTGTTGACAAGCTGTCAGTGGTGACTGCAGCAGCACGTAATGCTGCAGTGGAAGAGGAGATCTTTCAGCAGTTAGCAGACTTTCTGGAACGGCTCCAGCCTATTGCTATAGAGTTGCTTGATTACAAGCAGGAGTCTGTGGAGGAGGTGGTGGATGCTTTGATAAAAGATGTGCAAAGTGCCCAGGAGCTTATCAGCTTCTGGACTAGCAAGAGTCGCATCTATTTTCTTGCTCATTGTCGATTGGTTGCAAAGCAGCTCAGAGACATCACCCATAATATTGGTGACGATCTGGGCCTTATTCCTTTATCATTGGTGCAAGATGACACTCAGGGTCAGATTGATGAGCTTGCTGAAGATACACAACAGGCTTACTACAAGTGCAAAGAATCAGATGAGCACATCTGCCGGACACTAGAAAGAGAGAATGGGGACCTCCGCACTGATGTTTTATTGCAGAAAAGCATCTTGATGGACATTGCACTGTCATGTGGAGTAGATGACCTGTCTCGCAACCCTTCTGCTTTGAAGGATGAGATAGAACAATTAAGGAATGATGTACAGGATACAAAGGAGCCCTATGACCTTCATGTGATGGATGTCATTGAAAACCTTTACAAGAAGTTTGTGCAGTCAAATGATCAGCCAAGCCCTTCAGAAGATATGAGTAATCATCCAATGCACAGTGAGTACAGACGGCTAGAGCCTCTATATGAGGCCTTTGTGTGTCCACTTACAAAGGCTGTGATGCGGGATCCTGTAACAATAGAGAGTGGGCAAACATATGAGAGATCTGCAATTGAGGAGTGGTTTCAACAATGTCGTGATAAGGGTCAGGATCCTGTATGCCCAGTGACTGGTCAGAAGATTACAGCTGCACCAAAGTCAAGTATTGCTCTGCGAAATACCATTGAAGAATGGACTACTCGTAATGAACAGGCTCGCATTGACATTGCACAAGAGTTCATTTCAGCCAACAGTGTAGAAAGTGATGTTCTTTTTGCTCTCAAGGATCTGCAAGTTTTATGTCAGCGGAACAAGGTGAACAAATACAGGATTGGGGATGCAGACCTAATCCCTGTCATTGTGGCCCGCTTGAAGAATGGGGATGAAGTAAGGGTTAATGCCCTTCGTACTCTTCGCCTTCTTGCTGAAGATAATGAAGACAACAAGGTATCTCCATCCTCTCTGCCCCTAGATTGGCTGGGTGGTGAAAACATCTCTTTTTTGTACCACAGAATTGGCTGATGGTACTACACCTATGGCTGTTTGTGGATATCAAGTCTCATTGCTAGACTCTGCAATATGGATATGATGTGTCTAGTTTGTGCTTGCAATTCTTCTGACATGTCTCTCATTGTTTGGTGCATTTTAAGGTGGCAATGGGAGAGACGGTCCTGATTCGTTCAGCTGTTAAGTGCTTATCAAGGTCACTATCAGCAGAGAGAGAGGAGGCAGCAGCACTGCTATTTGAGCTCTCAAAATCAGATGTCATGTGTGAGAAGATTGGTGCCACCAATGGTGCTATACTTGTCCTGGTGGGAATGACGAGCAGCAAAACTGAGAATATCAGGGCGTCCAAATTAGCTGACCTTGCTCTCAATAATCTGGAGCACTGTGATATCAATGTTAAGCAAATGGCAGAAAGTGGACGACTGCAACCACTCCTCAGGCGGCTCATCAATGGTAATTGCTGAACTCTAGCAAACTGGTGAAGGCATTGTTGTGCAAAATCCTAGCAGTCTTTCGTCCAGGCATGATGCATAAGCTTGTGCACCATTCATGAATGTCTCCTATCTTGGTTTCAGGTGATGAGGGTGTTCGAATAGAAATGGCAGAGTTTCTTGCCGAAGTCTCTTTGACAACAGAGGGCAAGGCTCGAGCAGCAGAGTCAGTAACAGGGGTGTTGGTGCAGATGCTTGGCAGCACCAGCCCTACAGAAAGGTCTGCGGCATTGAGGGCTCTCTGCAGTCTCTCCTCTCTTGAAAGCAATGGTAAGCTGCTGATAGAAGCTGGAGTGCTGCCTCCATTAATGAGGGATCTCTTTGTTTCTGGTTCCAACGTGGTACCAATGAAGCTTAAAGAGGTGTCTGCGACTATACTTGCTAATGTGGTCAGCTCTAGTGGGAACTGGGATGACATGCCGATTGATGCTACTGGAAACACCCTCACTTCAGAGCCTATAGTGCATAATTTCCTGCGTTTGATCAGCAACACTGGTCCAGCAATCGAGACTAAGCTTTTGCAGGTTCGTTTGACTCTATGCTGTTGCATTTCTTTGCCTATTTGTTTTGAATCTCAGTTTTTGAAGGTGGTTTTGAGTTAAGTTTTTATCTTTTTGGAAAGAGCTTCAATCTCCAAGGGTAACAGCTGCTGGAGCTATTAAAATGCTTCTAATGCCCATGGCCACAAAAAGGGGTAAAATTCATGATCGAGATGTAGTTGAATTCTCTTGAGATCACTACCACTGAGCAGTTGCTCTTCTGCAGGTGTTGGTGGGGTTGACCTCAAAGCTTCAAGCTGTGAGCAAAGTGGTCTCATACATCAAAAGTGCTGGAGCCACTGTGACCCTGATCCAGTTCCTGGAAGCCCCACAGCCGGACTTACGGGTCATTGCCATCAAGCTTCTATACCAGCTCTCAGTGTACATGGGGCAGGAGATTGCTGATGGACTGATCACAACACGTCAACTCGGCACATTGGTGAAACTGTTGGGAGCACCTGGAGTGGCAGAGGAACAAGCATACACAGCTGGTCTACTTGCAAATCTGCCTATGCAGGATATCAACCTTACCTGTGCCTTGCTTGATGAGAAGGCCTTCCCTATACTCATCTACCGTATTGAAGAGGTCAGGAAAGGAGTTGTCCGCATTGGTGCTGGTCGCTACATAGCCCCCTTCCAGAAGGGGCTAGTAGGAGTTCTGTCACGGTTCACCTATGCTCTAGACAACCCTGCTATTCTAGCTCTTGTCAAGGAGAAAGATTTAACATCCCTCTTTACATCATTGTTACAGTCTTCAACCTTTGATGAGGTGCAATGTTCCTCAGCCCGGGCATTAGAAAAACTTTCTCTTAAATCAAAGCAGCTGTCACAAGTCCCAGAAATACCTGCAAACAACTCTTGTCTATGTTGCCTCCCTTGTGCTCAGAAACCTCCTCCTCCCACAGGAATGTGCCCTGTACACGGAGGATTGTGTTCAGCACGAGACACTTTTTGCCTGAGAGAAGCAAAAGCTATTGTCCCCTTGGTTGCTTGTCTGGACCACCCAAACACAAGCCTTGTTGAAGCTGCAATGGCGGCTCTCTCCACTCTCATCAGGGATACAGTTGACATTGACCACGGAGTGCAGGTTTGTGTCTCCGAATCCACAACTGTCCATCATATATGTAGAACAATGTTGACACAAGATATTCTGAAATGTGTCCTTGCTGATCACTGTTGTTGGTTGTATTCTGACCTCTGGCAAGTGCAAGGTGTTGTGCCTTTTGTTGTTTGAAAAATTTGGCTGTTATAATTGAAGACGACTGGGTGGTTGCAGGCACTATATCAAGCAGAGGCAATACAACCAATACTGGCGATCATGCAAGAGCATCGAACAGAACAGTTAAGGGCACAGGCAGTGTGGGTGGTGGAGCGTGTTTTGCGCAATACTGATCTAGCTCGTACTGTCTCTGGAGACTCCAATGTTAGTACTGCTTTGGTTGATGCATTCCGAAATGGCAACTATGATGCTAAGCAGCTGGCAGAAAAGTCTCTGAAAGCCTTGAACAAAATCCCAAATATCTCAATAGTGTCTACCACCACAAAGTAATATTCAGTGTTGCAGTTTTGGGTTTTGCTAGACATGGAAAGCAGTGTATCAAGGAATGAGCGTCATTTGTTAAAAATGTGCTGATTGTCTCTATTCCAGTGCTGATAGCTGTGCACAGGTTTAGGTTCAACATGTAGGCTGAGAGGTATTCATTATAGGACAAAGTAACGAGGCTTCCTCCATTCTTTGACCCCAGAATATGGTGTTATGATGTGTCAAATTGCAGAATCTGCAAGATTGAGATGCCAATGTTGGTATCAGGTTTGATGACCACCTATAGTTGTGGGGACTATAAAAAGACTTCTTTATGAAGGGAGGGCGGGGGGGCAAGCCGTGAGATGGGACTTTTGGGCAAAACCATCTTAGAGTGTATGTATGTTTGGTCTATTTCCTGGTTAAGATGATACATATTAGAAGTAGGATATCCGCAATGTGGCACTGGAAAAGAATGATGAGCTACCTTACTGTGTCTTGGAAATTTCATACATTCCATTTGAATGTTCCAAAGTCGCTTGAAGTCGGTGCAGAGAATGGCAATTGCTTTGGGTGTGTACATTTCTCTTATTACAGTTAGTTTTCGTGTGGGATTCTATTTTCTTTCATTAAGGCCAAACATTTTCAAGGTATTGGTTTTTTTTCCCTCCACTTTGCGGTTCAAATTGATTTAAATTACTTAATTTCCAGCTGTTAAGCAGAGCAATCTCCAGTTCAATATCCCAAATCAACAGTTTTCTTATTTGCTTGTATAACTTTTGTTTTACATTTTAGATTGCATATACAACATGGAAGGCTCTTTGCATTGACATAATAAATTCACTCCACAAACACAATGGACTTAGGTGTTACTTTCATGTGTTACCTTTGAATTCATACTCCGCTCTATCTATCTGTGTGTGTTTTTTTTGTAATCATGGATTGTTGAGCCATTTTCAAGTCAAACAAAGAAATCTCGTTTCAATCATTTTTGATTTTCCAAACGAATCCATATGCCTTCGTGACATGAATTTTCACCATTGATATCATGGAACAATTGGATTATAACTAAGACAATCATGAATCTCCTCATCAAAACCACATGTTACAAGTTTGGGTGAACCATTAACTTTTCCATTCAACTATTGCCTCTCACGCAGAACCTCAACTATGCATCCCTTTGTATCCCTCTATTTATCATCTAATAAGGTCTAAAATGCATTCCATTCTTCAATGACATCCACAAACCCTTCTTTCCTATATCAACATAATTTGTTCACACTTTTGTGCATCCTTCCTTCATATGTTTATTTGCATATCAGCACATGAACACTCCTCAAACTAGGTAGAATTGTTATCCATTTCAATGTGAAGATTTTGGTTTCCAAATACAAACCCAACTCCAAGAAAATTATAACCCATCTACATGCAAGAATTATCTACACATTTGAACTTTGATTGTGCTAATTTGAAACTAGGTGGTACGTCAATATGTGGGGGAGGTCTCAAATCCAACCTTCTCTACTAGTAAACATTATAACCACAATAAGTTCAACATCACATTTCACTATAACTAAGTTAGAACATGTGTAATAAAAATTCTGTCAAATTATACATAACTTCCATCTTGATTGAATGCACAAAAAGTTAACACACATGCTTTTACTTTGAAGTCACATACCATTACACAAATATCAACACACCATTACATGAGGCCATGCTTTTACAACAGGTGCCGACTCTAGATACAAGTTTTTTGACGTCATCATCTACATCTATTGTTAGGAAATCAACAAGGGACATTCAATTGAAATCATATGCAACATTCACCAACAAAAAGTTATTGGTTCACTTCACCCATTTTTATTTTTCACTGCCATCTCTTGAAAGATCTTACAACTTTCATTGCTAGGTTACATGCTACTTCCTTTCCCCACCATTTTCAGGCATGGCAGAATCTGACCTATGACAATGGCATCAGGGTGCACCAGCGGTAGGGTGTTGACACAACTTTGGAACTCGAGTTGATAGCTATGGGGGGTTTTTGGGGCACATGCAACCTCCTTTTCCCACCATTTTCAGGCATGTCAAAATCTGACCTATTATTACAATGGCATCAGGGCCTTTTGCCACCATTTTCAAGCTTGGCAGAATCTGACCTATGACAAAAGCTATGGGGAGGTTTTGGGACACATGGGGATAGAAGAAGTTCTGGCAATCTTGGAAGAAGGCTCACATTCTAAGCGCTTGAGGGATTGTACAAGCCATGCACCAGTGATGGCTTCCACTAATTCACAAAGTTTCCAGCAAAAGATGGAAAACGACTACAATGTCAGGAGAAAGGCTTACCAAAGGGATAGGGTAATGCGTGCTACAGTCGTAGAAGACATTCTGGTCTTCCGCAGCGTTGTTGTCTTCACAAACACATGACACTAACACCATCGCTATTCTATGTCTGTAGTTTTATCTAATTGTGAGAAAACTCCTACAGTACCTCTTCTGTGAAAAGCTCGAAAAAACGAGAAAACCCTCCAAACCTCAATGTGTCCTTGCACTCATATGTACGCCCCTCTCCGCGTTGCTTGCTCGGGCCTGCAGGGCTCCTGGTTTGGTTTTTCCCCCTTCTTATGCACGAAACTCCTCTCTCAGCACACACTTCCCCACCACCCTTGTAAACCCTCTTGGACCTCTCACTCTTTGCTCCCACTCCTCCGCACTCCTTTTAAATAAAAAAACACACTCATGCTTCTCTCACAACCGTTTTCATAACCTTCTACTCTTTGCTCTTGCATCCGCTCACTATCTTTTCTTCTGTCATTGCAAAACAGACGCAAACTCGCTCTCTTTTCTTCTCTCAAAGCAAACAAAAACAAACTATGAGCTTCGCAAATACACAGCAGCAGCTCTCCACAAAAGCTCTCCCGAAATGCTGCTCACGTACCAAACGGACAGGAACTTGGGACCAAACTCAAGTCCAGTGACCCGGAGTTTTGGCCACAAAAATGAGATTCGTGCCCTGTTGAACTCCTTTGTAAAAAGAACAGATTCGTGGCCCTTGTACTCCTTTTAAAGCTGCGTTCACACTTGGTGTTAGGGCTTTTAGTGTTGAGTCCCCTAACATCATCCTAGTCATTTAGGACTTAATCCTACTTACCATAATAATTTTATGCTAAACTAACATTCATTTAACAGTAAGCTATCACCTATTTAACAATGTGTGCCACCTAGGATGCCACCTAGATTTTCATTTAAAAACTGACTTAACATCAAGTGTGAATGCACCATTATAAGATTTCTCTATTTTCTTTCACAGACTTTGTTTGTTTTTTTCCAAAACCACATATTTGCTATCACCCATTTAAGAATGTGTGCCACCTAGGATGCCACCTAGATTTTCATTTTAACAACACTGACTTAACATCAAGTGTGAATGCACCATTATAAGATTTCTCTATTTTCTTTCACAGACTTTGTTTGTTTTTTCCAAAACCACATATTTGTTGAAATTTTCAACATTTTTCTACAAATAATGTAAAGAAGTGTTGAAGCTGTGAAGGTAGTATGTGTAGGGTTTAGGGTTTAGGGATAATGCTCAAGGAGTAGATAGAGGGTGTTCTAGGAATAATGTGAGAAAGTAAATGGATTCAATGCTCTCATTTAAACAAATTGAAATTTTGAGCTTAAATTATTTTTTTATCATTGCATCTTTGCCTTTGGAATACAAAGAAGTTTTTGTAAAGCTTTATAGACGATGCACCCATAATATTTCAAAACAGACTAAAAATGAGAAAGAGGTGGAGGCTAGAACTAAAAACAAAGGAAAAGGTCTAGAGCTAATTTTTTTCAAAGAACTAGAAACAAACTATCACTCATCCTCTTCCTGTGTTTGTTATGTTGCTCCTTTTACTATTGATGCTTGAAGAATGATTTCCCTCCAGTTTGCATGTCCAATGACACAAAAATTGCTCAATTTGGTTAAAGAATGAGGAAAATATTAATAAAATGTTCGATGATAAGTAAGTGTTTGATGATGAGAGATTTCACCTAAGCTATATTTAGGTATAAGGATGAATTAGGGTTTGGAGCTCCCTGTCAAAATGTGTTTTTTGTATGCAGATTTCCATCCTCTCTTTCATCTCTCTTCTGTTTACGGTTTCTTCTCGTGTGCAGTTCTGAACGAACTGAACGGTTTCTTTCCTTAAGCCTGGGCCTGCCGAGGCTTTTCAATAGCTGCTTCACGAAGTACTTGGCTCACTGCAGTACGAAGCTGGGTACTCTTGTCTCTTGGTAGATGTTTCATTCTTCCTTGGATCTGCTGCTGCTTCTGCTTATGTACTCAGTGTTTTTTTATCCTGAAAGAACTTCACTGTTTCTCTGATGTCTCTCTGAGATTCTTAAGTATCGCATGCTTCTGGTTATCCTCACACTTGGGGTTCACAATGTATCATGTGATGTAGGACACATTGTTTGAGGAGACGAGAAGGGGTTTTTGAGCCAGGTGGGGCTTTGGCTCTTGCGCCTGGTGCAGAGGCTTACTGTCGATACTATGGTGTAGAGGATGATGTCTCTTTCATGCCTGAGGTCAGAGGCTCCTTCAAGACATTGGCAGAGAAAGGTAACATCAGCTCGTCAGTGTATGTGTGTGTGTGTGTGTCTCTCTCTCTCTCTCTCTTCCCTTCTATAACTGTGCATAGCTAAGGTCAATAGTCTCTTGTCCAACAACAAATATGGAATGTTGCCATAAACCCTAAACCCTTCTTGTCCATCAAATGTGGAATGTTGCCCGTCAGATTTTCGGCCTGAATGTCAACAATGCCATCTCGTTGGCATTCTGGTCGCAACAGGAGCCCTTGGCCAATGGTTTTGGTTTGCGCCTGCAAGTTGTGAAGGAAGATGACAATCAGGAGTTTATCTGCTGTGATGACAAATCTGGTTATGAGTATCGAGGTGAGTGAGGGCTCCAATGAGTTTGTTTCCAGTTGAAACTGTGCTATTGCTTATTCAAGTTCCCCTTGTAGGTGCATATCTGTACCACCACCCATACTGCCCTGCAGGTCTGCATTTCTTTTGTATGGGAACTGAGCTATGTGTGATAATGTCTTAGCTCTTCCTCATTCCTACTAGACTTACACAACTTTAAGTTACCTTAAATCCTAAATCCCTGGTGGCAACTGGATAACCAGTTTGTCATCACCATGCGGTATGAAGTATGAACCAGTGTTGGCTGGGTATGGTGCTGCAACCTTGGTATATAGACCATTACCAGTCCTGGTATGAAAGAACTGAGCAGACTGGCATGATGACCTGAGGCAATACCAGCCTTGTACCAGTACCTGCCTGGTAGGGACCGGAGGGACATGAGGTAATGTCAGCCTCATACTTAGTACCTGCCTGGTAGGGACTTGAGATAATACCAGCTTCATATCAGGACTGTACCAATCTCAATACTAAGTATATACCTACCTTGTACCAGTCAAAAATCAGCCTTGAACCCTGGTACCAGGATCGGGCTGGTACGAAAGTTTTTATTCCATTGGACAACCGTCCCTGGTCATTTTATCACACAGAACTTGAATAACAGTGTATTAACTTATTGCTCAGTTATCGCTATTTGCTTTAGAAATAGGGTGGGGCTTGGTTTTCTCTTTAATAATAGTTGGACATATCAACAATATGGATGCCAGACCCATGTCTCTTGGCAAAAGCTGGTGTTCAGGTTAAATGGGATATCAAACATCCTGGTGATGCTTTACTCTTGACAGGTAAAAACAGTCCATGACATTTGTGGCTGTCTTTTCCACCATAGAATGTGGTTGTTCTTGTGTCTTTTCCACAATGGTATGCTCCTGTTGTGGTGTCTTATCCATCTTAGAATGTGGTTACTGTATGAGTGTCATGGCAGAACTTGTTTTTGAAGTGGGTAATGGAAGGCCATGAAGTTGGTTTTGGTTTCCTTGCTTTGTTTTCTACTTTCTTTCATTCTTGAAGACATACAGATAACAAAATTTGGCCAGTTTGTTGGCTCTGCCCAGAGGAGGTCAGAGACTTTGCATTTGTGTGGCATTTGGGAGACACTTTTGGCTTCAATTGGGAACTGATTTGTGACGGCAGCTGGAGACTGAGCTGTGTACCTCTCTAGACTGCTTCTTGAATCAAATCCATGTTGTATTCAAATGATCCAACTGTGTTACATGGTTCCATCATTTCTCGCAATTTTGTTTCGATTCAACAGCCATTAGGTTCTTTTCTGTAAAGAACCTTTCAAAGAGCCTTTGAGTTTTGGAAATAACTGGAATATAGGAGGGTTTTTAGTTTTTTTTTTTTTCCCTTCAAAAAGCTAGAACCGATGATCCTTTGATTTGAGAATTCAATAAACCCAGAACCGAGGGTTATTAACAAAATCTAATAGTTGCTTAACACTGACACCATAATAACTTGGCAGCTTCAATACTGATAAAATTATTTGTAGAAATGTTGAAATTTTCAAGAAATTCTTCTTTTCAAAGAACAAAAGTTTTGTGAAGGAAAAGAGAGAATCTAGAAGAAATTGAGGAACATTATATTTTTTTGAAATGATAGAATCTTCATTACATTGTTCCAATTATCATTTAGGCCAAATTTGATTATTTCAATTGTGGGATTTTGCTTTTAATATGAATTCTTTTTAATCTGCATGTTATAAAGACCTTTGAAATTAGTGGGGTTTCTAGTTTTTTTTTAAAATAAAAGGAAAAACACAATTTTTTAGTTCTTGCTTTCAATAAAGCATTAAAATTACATAGTGTTTTGAAATCAACCATGGAAAATAAATAATAAGAACATTCCAAAAGCATTTTCATTCAACCAAAACAATTACACAAAAAATCTAGAATCCAAAATGCAAAACAATTATGAAGAAAAAGTCTCAATGATCCACATCAAGTTTAAGATATGAGTAAGAAAGAAAAGAAAGATCTATGCCTATATTAATAGAGTGAAATCTCACTATGACCAAAGAAAAAATACATCTCATGATTTTACTTTGTCTCAAATCAATAAGTTGGTTATTGTTCATCTTGAAGAAGGCCCAAATGTGAAAAGTCTTTTGATGAAGCTTCCAAAGATTTGCTTGCTTCCTCAAGTTCTTCAACAACAACTCTTGCATTGTAACGTCGTGAGTGCCAATATCAAATGGGGCTTCTTCAAACAAGGCCTCTTGCTTTCGTCTATTCACAATGTTGGTATTGCTACAACTTGCCAAACACCCAACACCAACATAGAAACGATTAGGTTTAGTTTTTTTGCTAATGAAAGTGATATGAATTGAAGATTCGATGATAGTTATAACAAGAAAAATGGGAGGGGGAGTATTGAGATGAATCGTGAGTAGTGTTGATTTGAAAAAGGTGAACAAATAGCAAATATGTGTGGGTGATGGCCGTAGGTCAAAGCAAAAAAGCACATGTAGTTGCATAACACACCTTGAACTTATTGACCAAGCTTTAAAAGAAGAAAAATGCACACTAAACACACAAGAAACAATAGAGAAAAACACACACAACATATTAGAAGGTTTTTTTGTTTTTTCACCTTCATATGATGTTTTTGATGCACCCACACCATTGTCAAGCTTGAGTAAATGAGTAAATCCACTAGGAAAAGTGGCAACTCTTGCTATATTTTGAGGTTACATTCAAGGAGCTAGAAAAAAAAAGTGTGTTGAGTGTTGAATGTTTTAATGATCCAGCTTTCTCCATCACAAGAAATAGGAAAACCTCAAACCAAAAACACAACTAGATTGAGTGTTTTTGAAAGAACCTCCAAAAAAAAAATAAAAAAAAAAAAAAATTCAAGTGATTTTTCATTTTTTGAAAAAATTGAATCTTTTTTTTAAAAAACTTTAAAAAATGTAGAAAATTTTAAAAAATTAAAAAAATTGAATTTTTTTAAAAAA
>Ga0116231_10009560_pt1 | contig 16241 bp, 18 predicted proteins | sample S1TSphgellanicum_2_FD_89695 | JGI IMG/M metagenome (GOLD analysis project Ga0116231, IMG submission 89695) | Host-associated microbial communities from peat moss isolated from Minnesota, USA - S1T2_Fd - Sphagnum magellanicum MG | ecosystem: Host-associated > Plants > Peat moss > Unclassified...
AATACCTACAAAAAAGTACATTTAGCATTCAACTAGGGATGAAACTGAGAAAACCATCAACTTTGGTGGTAAACTGAGTTTCATCCTGTCTTTCCTTTTTCTTGAGCGCCTCCACTATTGCTACATATATTTTGACCTTTATACATTAAAAAAAACCCAAGAAAATTAGTAACTAGGGGTATTACTTTGACAATGAAATTGTTAATTCATGAGTCTAAATTTTTCAAAAAGATTGATACCTTATGTGATCCAAATTTTACAATAGTATTACTATTTATTCATTTTCCCTTTAAAAACACTTCTTTTTCAATTTTTCAATTTTTAATTCCACTTTTTTGCAAAAAAGTTGACCGTGTTTTCGTGTTATTGATGTGGGCCAGGATGAGGCTGTCCGTGGAGATATATTTGGATAAGTTTGACCCAATTTCTATGGTCACACCATAAGGAGTGTTTTGTGTAAACAAGGGGGAGACTAATTGTAACAGGGTGAGTTTGAAGCCAAAAGAAACAAACAGTCTGGCTAACAGGCAAGGCAAAAAATACACCATAAAAGGTATACATACACACACAGCACTAACAGACAAGAGTGCATGAGAGACCCCCCACCCCCCCCAAGATTTTGATATCAATATCAGCAACAAACTTAACATATATTCTCCACAATGTCCGAAGACATACAAGAACGTATGTGTGCACTCATTGCGCAACATGGTAGTGCTATGGCTGCTTTGGCAACCTTTCAACAACATGTAGAAACTCAGCAGAATGACGAGCAAACTAACTCTTTGGAAAATCCTGTTCCACATATTGATGTTCCAACAAAATTTAATCAAGACATGTTAGAATCTGCACATGAACGTTGTAGTCGCCTACAGAGAAAACAGCGTGCCAAACAACGTACAAAGTCGACCGAGCCATCTGAAACGTGGTAAGAGCGAAGTAATCGTCTATGTCGAGAACGACAAACCGTACAACAAGCGGCATCACATGCACAACCTTCTCTTGGTAATGATGCATTACAATTATTTGGAGACGAAGACGCGTTAACCTCGGGACGATGGGATTGTGGAGAAATGGACACAATATGTGGATGCGAAAATGTGGATCAAAGAATGATTAGTAAAGTCGAGCTATAACAACCCACAATTTTCTCTGTGTTGCAAAAATGGCAAAGTTCTGTTGCCGAGTCTTCCTGCAACACCGCAAGAGCTAGAAGTTCTTTTAACTAGCAAAGATGCCAGTGCCGTTAAATTTCGAGATCAAATTCGCATGTACAATTCGATGTTGGCATTCACGTCGCTCGGTGCCAAAGTTGATGAGTCGGTAACAAGAGGCCCTAGACCGTACTCCTTTCGCATCCAAGGTGAGCTTTATCACAAAATCGGATCCTTATGTCCTGTCGAAGGACAACGTCCACAGTTTGCACAATTGTACAATCATGATACGAAATGCGAACATCAAAACCGCCATGCCGTTATGTCATCGCTTGATCCAACGACATTGGATCGGTTGTTAACCATGATGTATAATATCAATCCTTATGTTGAAGTGTTCAAAATGGTAAGGGATATGATAGCAATAGAAGGTGCTCCCATGGATCTGAAATTGCGTCTCATCGCCTTTCGAACAAAGGATGCCCGCCGATATAATGTGCTAACGGCCGATGAAGTTGCTACATTGATGGTAGGGGATGGTTCTGAGGCTGTAGATAAACGTGATGTCGTCATTACTCAGCAAGTTGGCCCGTGTCAACGCATTTCTGAACTACATGTGGGATACATGGCTCTACATTATCCGTTGCTATTTTCTTATGGTGAGGATGGATGGCATCCAAATATTCCGCTCAATGGTGTTATTATTGATGCAAATTTGGATGAAGACCATGCGGAAAAAGCTGAGCTTCAAAGAAAGCATTGCAATGTGACAATGGCCAAATTTTATGATTATCGACTTCAATATCGAGACACTAATGGCATTGCATTGCTTCGAGGTGATCGATTGAGGCATCAATACATTGTGGATGCTTATGCAGCTATCAAACAAAACCGCTTGAAGTATCTGCGCCTGAATAAAAAAAAACTTCATGCGGATCTTTATTAAGGCCTTAAGGACGCCATCACTGCAGGTGACAATAACGCTACTGCCATTGGACAAAGGATCATTCTGCCATCTTCTTTCACAGTAGGTCCATGTCACATGGTTTAGAATTATCAAAATGCCATGGCAATATGCAGATGAGCCCGTTGCCCAGATGCCTTTATTACATTCACTTGCAATCCCCAATGGCTTGAAATCAAGAGAGCATTACTGCTCGGATAGTAGCCTCAAGATCGACCGGATTTGGTAACTCGAGTATTCAAAATCAAGCTAAAGGAGTTGATCAATGACATTCACAAGAAGCATATTCTGGGACGCATGATTGCGGGACTCTATGTCATTGAATTTCAAAAGCGTGGGCTGCCACATGCACACATTCTCATCTTCTTTGTCAAAGATTGCAAGCCACACACGGTCGAGGATGTAAACCGCATGATCAGTGCTGAATTTCTGAATCCAGAAATAAATAGGTTGGCCCACGAAATGGTTGCCAGATGCATGATGCATGGTCCATGTGGAGCTGCGTTTCCAAATGCCCCCTGCATGGAAAAAGGCAAATGCAAAAAACAATATCCACACAAGTTCCAATCCGAGACGGTGATGGATGTACACGGATATCCTATTTATCAGCGCAGAGATACGGGGCACACACTTTTGGTTCATGGCATTAAATTGGATAATCATTGGGTGGTACCACACAATGTCTATTTATCAACCTAGTATGATGCGCATATCAATGTTGACGTCTGCAACAACATTCGTGCAATCAAGTATCTATTCAAGTACGTATGTAAAGGACATGATCACGCAACTGTTGAAATCTCGTGCTAGAGCGACAATGCCACTAAAGGGAATGTGGTTGAAGCCGATGAAATCAAAAAATATATCGATTGTCGTTATGTATCTACATCTGAAACAACGTGGCACATCTTCAAGTTTGATATGCATGAATGGTTTCCTGCCGTTGAGCGTTTGCAATACCATTTGCCCAATCAACAAATAATGTTGTTTGATGATGACGATGAGGTGCAGGAAGTGGTAGCACGGTCAACTATTTCCAAAACGATGCTCACAGAATGGTTCAAAACAAACCAAGAATCAGAAACTCCATGAAGCCTTATGTTCAATCAATTCCTTCAGCAATGGGTGTGGAATTGGAAGTTGAAGCGATGGACAATGCGCAAGAAAGGCTTTGCCATTGGTCGCATGTATTATGCACTGCCGACATCGGGTGAACGTTATTATTTGCGAATGCTACTGAATTGCATCAAAGGTGCACATCCTATGAGCATTTGTGGATAGTGGATGGCACAACGCATGACACATTCAAAGATGCATGCATTGCAATGGGTTTGCTTGCAGACGACAATGAATGACATCAAGCCTTGGAAGAAGCCGATGTTTGGGCCTCAGGATGACAATTGCGTGACATGTTTGCCTCGATGTTGATGTTTTGTGAGGTCACGAATCCCAAATAGCTATGGGATGCACATTGGGAGTCTTTGAGGAATGACATTGAAGCAATGACACGTTACGAGCGTGATGATCCAATTGTTACGCTTTTTGAGGATGTGTTAAAGGATCGTGCATTATATGAGATCGATCAGGTTCTCATGCGTAACAGAGACCGCCTGGAAGATTTTCCAATGCTTCCCAAGTCTAATTACATCCCTTCTGTTCATAGAGGAAACCGATTGGTCCAAGAAAAGTTGGCTTATGAGCAACATTCATTGACCATAGATGCAGACAATGCAGAAGATAGGCTCAATGATGATCAACGCACCACATACAAAACTATTTTGAATGTCGTGACAAACAAAGAGGGCAAACTATTCTTTGTGTATGGCAGTGGTGAAACTGGCAAAACATTTGTTTGGACAACACTTTTGTCCCATCTATGAAGGCAAGGCAAAATCGTGCTTGCAGTTGCCTCATCAGGAATTGCATCTTTGTTGCTTCTGGGCGACAGAACCGGCCATACAAAATTCAAGATTCCAATTGATCTGCACGATGAATCAACTTGCAACATCACACAACAGATGAAAGTGGCCGAGTTGGTCCGTAAAGCTGATCTGATCATTTGGGATGAGGCATCGATGATGCATCGCCGAGCTTTCGAAGCTGTTGATCGGACCTTGTGTGATTTGATGCAATTGGATGACGTAGAGGCAACCAAGAAAATCTTTGGTGAGAAAACCGTGGTCCTTGGTGGGGATTTTCGATAGATCTTACCTGTTGTTCCCAAGGGAGGACGAGAAGACATTGTCAGTGCTTCGTTGCCTTGATCGCATCTTTGGCAGCATGTTATAATTCTTCATCTTCATATCAACATGCGAATCATGGCAGCCAATTTTGAAGAACAGCGAGAGTTTGCCAAATGGGTGTTGAATGTTGGAGATGGTAGTCTTCTTGCCATTGCAGAAGAAGAAGGTGTCGATCCAGATTAGATCAAGATTCCATCCCATATGAGGCTGCCAGCAAAAGATTATAGCTTAAGAAGATTAATCCGAACCATCTATCCGAATAACCAGTGCCACTCTAGAGATGCCATGTATCTTATGCAACGCAGCATTCTAACCCCCAAAAATATTAACGTTGATGAAGTCAACAATGCAATTCTATAATCGCTATCTAAAGAATTGCACACGTACATAAGCGCAAATTCTTGGACTCCAACAGAAAAAGGTGCAAGTGCTGCTGCAGGAGTTTCAATGGATTCATTGTATCCGGTGGAATTTCTAAACACTTTGCAATTCGGCGGTATTGCAAATCATAAACTGGAACTCAAAGTGGGCGTGCCAATCCTTTTGTTGCGCAATCTCAGTCAATCAATAGGATTGTGCAATGGTACGAGGTTGATTGTCAAGAGATTGGGTTAGTGTGTCATTGAAGTAGAGATCATCACAGGGAATAATGTCGGCAAACATGTGTTCATACCCCGCATCATCATGTCCCCCTCCGGGACTGATTAGCCATTTGTTTTGCATCATCGTCAATTTCCTGTTCGAGTGGCATTCGCAATCACAATCAACAAGAGTCAAGGTCAGACATTGGACAACGTTGGGGTATATTTGCCGTCTTCGGTCTATTCCCATGGTCAACTGTATGTTGTTATTTCACAGGTCACAAGTAGTGCAAACATCAAGATTTTCAACAGCCAGGGTCCCGATGGATACATGCAGAATGTTGTATATAAAGAGGTTTTGGAAATGTAGTTTGTAGTTGTAATTTTGTAATATGTACCATCAAATACACACACACCTGTGCATTAGGCACAGGGTTCACACTAGTAATCCTTAAAAGAGTGAAAATATGAGACTGAGGTGTGGAAAACCATCCTACTTATATTGTAAGCTATGATCTGAATAATTTCCCTCATATAACATAACATTATCATTGTAGATCATGAAAAAAAGAAATCAAATCAAATTTCTTAAAACGAATTTTATTTTATTTCCAATTAATTAATTATTCATCTTTTTAATATGGAGGTTGAACCCTAGGCTACAGTATCTTGACTGAACTCACAGTTCAATTTGTGGAAAATGCTATTTACACAAACAGTTACATGTTACTTGTGCAATTCGTTTTGAAATCCCAAATAAAAACTCTGCATGGCAGCGGAAGCGTCCACTCTTGTCCTTATAAGATCATGGTCCCATGTCAGTCCGGAATGTGTGTGTGTGTGTGTGTCTCTCTCTCTCTCTCTCTCTCTCCCTCGCTCCCTCTCTTATTAGTCCTTCTTGTGATTGAAATTGGAGTTTTTGAATCCCTTGAAAAAATTTGCAGCAGGTTCAACAATCTAAATAGTCAGTCAGATCACCTTTTTTCTTTGGCAACCAAAGGTCTCCAATCAATAAATCTGAGCCTGGTAACAAATGACCAGATCATCAGTTATGGCAGAAGGAATCATGAAGCTCCAGTACTCGCCAGTGCTACAACAACAACAACAAGAGCAGCATCATTTGGGTATCATACTGCCCATCACTAGTCGAGGTATGAAGTCACCCATGATGGATCTCCACTCTTACCTGCGACAAATTTCTGGTAATCTGAAGCTACCATCAGGGAGCAACTTGTATGTCGCAGTAGACAATGATGACGCAGTCTATAGAAGGGATTCTTCGGCGTATCTTTTCAAGGAAGCTTTCTGTGAACAGAAGGTGACAGTAGTCACTGATTGGCCAGCAGCACATGCTGCACATGCAGCAGCATCTCTTGAGGGCTCTGTAGCAGCAGCAGGAGCAGAGTCAGTGGCACCCATTTGTGCCATGTTGAACATACTCACCAAAAGAGCATACGAGGATGGCTGTGACTTCTTCACCATGCTCGGGGATGATGTCTGCATTGATTGCGAGCAGCAGTCATCTGACAACCAAAGGCGAAACTGGTTTGATTTGGTAAGTGAAAGAACTTTCAAGAAGCTTGCACACTAGGTAGAAGCTTGTACTACAAGTTCTTGGAATTCCGTGTTGAAGTCTTTGGTCTGCTTGGACCAGGAACTGTAATTTGACCAGAGGATTTAGAGTTCAGGGTTTAGGGCTCTTGAAGAAGAAGAAATGGACATGGTGTATAGTATTGAGGCTTCCTGAACTTGGTGTCTGTCTGTGTGTGACTCTACTTACAGGTTGTTGATCGGTTTGCTCAAATCGCCAGTCTGAATAGTTTGCCATTCGGTTTTGGGTGCGTTGCACTCAACGATACAAGCTCACCAGGCTTTCCAACTTTCCCCATTGTGCATCGCTTGCATGTGGAAGCAATGGGTGTTGCGTTCTGCCCATCAGAATTCGTCAACCAGGATGCTGATCCGTTTGTGTATGAGCTTTACAGAGGCTGGAATGCATCCAGTCTCTTACTGGAGGTCCGCCTGACGAATGCAATAGGTGGCGCACATGGTGAGCCAAGGTACAAGCGACAGCATATCGACTGGAAGAACACCGTGCTCAAATCGGCGATCAACACTCTCCAGTCCACATACATCCACCTGCTGCCACCACCCACGATGCTCCGCATCGACGTTGTCATTCCCACTTATCGTGTCAATGTGCAAGCTCTTCGGAAAATCCTCTCCATCGAGCAGCCGGCGACAGTCTCCACATTATTTATCATTGTGATCGACGACCCATTTGCAACTGAAGCTGCCGATGAAGTCAAGAAGTTCGAGAGCGAGTATACAGGTCGAGTCCGTGTCCGTTTCATGCCGAAGAACATGGGTGCATCGGCAGCTCGCAACCGCGGGATAGAGGAATCTGCAGCAGACTGGATACTGTTTCTGGATGATGATGTTGAGCCGGAGGTTGACATCCTCCACCACTACGCACATTCCATCAAAACCCACGGCTCAAGAACTTGTGGGTTTGTGGGTCTTACCTCTTTTCCCAGATCCGACTCCGCGAAGATTGCCAATGCGGCATACTTGAGCCACATCTTGTATTTCTGGTCCATCAGCGAGAGATTCCCCGAGCAGGCAGTCGGGTGGGGTGTGACTGCCAATTTGCTCATGCGACGAACTGATGTTCGGTTCCGCACAGATTTCCCCAAGACAGGCGGAGGCGAGGATGTCGCATTCTGTTTAGATTGTCAGGAGCGCTGCTCCTTACCACTGTGGTCCGCTCCCAACGCTCGAGCAACACATCCATGGTGGGACAATGGCAGGTAGGTACACATGTACATTGTCAACCTACAAACCCTAAACCCATGTGATATAAGACATATCTCTTCTGGACATCTGAATACAATGTTCTGCACTCTTGGTGCAAGTGACAATATCTCTAGTACTGGACATCTGCATACAATGACACTTCTATACTGCACTCTTGTTGCAAACAGGTTCCAAGTAGTGCGATTCTTCAAGTGGGCTAAAGGGGATGGGCTGTTGTTGGACATGTATCCACAATTCACATACAGAACGTTACCAAATGTGAATGAATTGACACTCTTATGGGTGCTGCTGATTGCACTGATCTGCTGCAATTCAAACAGCCAAACCATATTACGTCTCAAACCAGCTCTGGCCACTCTGATTTGGATCTGGGTTGTTGACATTGTTGCTGATCTGTATACACTGCTGATCGGACCTGATTGCAGCTCCTACCCACACATAACTGGATTCAAGGCCAGGTTTACTGGAGCATTAGCATCAACAATTCTCAAAGCTGCAGTAGAATTTGGCCATCTATGGATCCAAGTTCGGCGCTTGAAAATTCACAACCTATGCAAGCGCTTTGACTGGTTTGTCAACTTGTCACCAAATGAGAAGAGAAAGCAACAGATGCGGAGCTGCATCCGATTCACTGGATACATCATGCCAATTCTAGCTCATCTTTTCACATTGATTGTCATTGATAACACTTCCCATTCAGATCTGTAGTTGAGATCTACATTACCTGTGTCTGGTACTTGCGTCTGCTGACATTGTAGTACTGTAGTACTACCCTCACTGTGCACACCTTGTAAAGCATCACAAGAGATGCAGCAAGGATTTTTGTGGATCTCCCACTAGTACGGTGACCACAGAAACTCAAGCATGCAGCACAGGCCACAGCTACAATGGAGTAAAATTAGCAGTTCCTCAAAAATGAGAGACTCATAGACAACATTTGGCCACAGTCGTCCATGCCTTTGCACAGGAGAATATCCATGCATTGCAACCAATCTACAACCTTACTAGCTTGCAATCAACATGTTCATGGAAAAAATGCACATTCTTACCTCTCAAGTAATTGAGCTTCACCTGTAGATCAACAAATGATAGAATTGGTTGCTGCACAGAAACAGAGCATCAGAGTTGTATTGAAGTCCAGAGTCTTTATAAACAATTGTTTGTGAACTAGTATTATAGCTTAATAGCTTCAGATGGGAAAACCCCTTCAAAGTACAGGGTTGCAATTGACGAGTTAAACATGTTGATGCAAGTCACTGAGTTCCCTTAGTTCATTGTACATACAATCTTGCATTTCTCCTGTCTGCCCCTCTGAGCCTGACTGTGGTATCTGTGCTTTTTGTCGACAACTGCCATGGTACTGCAACTTTGTCCACAACATGCACATCTGACCTTGCATTCCGGCCTCTCAAGAATCTGTACATGCACTCATGATGCAGGACCAATGGACTGGCAGTAGTGCCATTTGGTGTAGCCTTGCCAAGTGTCATGTCAAACACATATTGTAGAAGAATTTTCTTAGACCTTGACCGTAAGCCATGCAAGGAACACAACCTTGACATTAGCCAGCCAGTGTCACTGAGATCACCCTTTTCTACACCATATGTACTCTTTCCTTTGACTGCAGGTGGGTTCTATGCATCTTTGCAATGTTTGTTAAGTTGGCAGGTCACCCTTATTTTCAACCTAAGGTTCTTGATTTTCAAGTTCATATAGGATCCTTGTGTCCACTGCACCTAAGCCTTACCTTTTGAGTCATGTAAATTTCAAACAACTATCCACAAACATGAGTTGGAACTTCACTCATGAGCCTCATCACCATGTCTTACAGGAAGTGCTGGAATTGCCCCTCTTTCTGTTGTTGTGATAGCCCACATGCATTAGCAAACCGCAGGGCTGATCACAACCACCTTCATCGCATAACATACGGTGCACAGTCAAGACAAATTTGCTTTGATTATCAACAATTCCCAAATGTGAATTTCTTCAATTGCCATGTAAGGGTCATCAGATCACAAAGTTTTCATCATTGAAAACTGGAGAACAACGCTGAAATTACAACTGAACGACAATGCTCTGGATCCTGGATAAGATATGAAAAACCCTACCTGTGCCTGTTGTGTCCACCACTTACACTTTGAGACCACCCACCTTGACATAATCTTCACTTGTAATCGTGTGACCAAAATAGTGAACATGAATGTTTTTATACTTGTTGAATCTGCCACCTCAGACCTTGGTGTCATGGAATGGTCTTGCCCTTACCCATTATCTTGGGTGCATCACCAAGCTCGCCTAGCACCTTACCCATTATCTTGGGTGCATCACCAAGCTCGCCTAGCACCTTACCCATTATCTTGGGTGCATCACCAAGCTTGCCTAGCACCTTACCCATTATCTTAAGTGCATCCCCAAGCTCCCCTAGCACCTCACCCATTATCTTAAGTGCGTCACCAAGCTCACCTAGCACCTTACCCATTATCTTAAGTGCATCCCCAAGCTCCCCTAGCAACTTACCCATTATCTTGGGTGCATCCCCAAGCTCCCCTAGCACCTTACCCATTATCTTAGGTGCATCCCCAAGCTCCCCTAGCACGTTACCCATTATCTTAAGTGCGTTGCCAAGCTCACCTAGCACCTTACCCATTATCTTCGGTGCATCCCCAAGCTCCCCTAGCACCTTACCCATTATCTTAAGTGCGTTGCCAAGCTCACCTAGCACCTTACCCATTATCTTGGGTGCATCCCCAAGCTCCCCTAGCACCTTACCCATTATCTTGGGTGTGTCGCCAAGGTTGCCTAGCACCTTACACAACATAATGGGCAGGGTCTGGACCACTCCATAGGGTTGGTTCCAGTATCCAGTTGGTCATACAATTGTTGTTGTTTCCATGTTTTGTTTGTTGTCTGTAGTTCACTTACCCTTTATGCAGAAGTGATGTCAGTTCAAAATAAGGTTTTTTTTTTTTTTTTTTAAATAATTTTAAAGATAGTGAATATTCTTTTTAAATAAATTAGGTATAAAATTTTAATATAATTATAAACTATTGCAAATATAGTTTCACTCATAAGTAATGTTACATGTTTACCAATAGTCAAATTTTATCATATTTATAAATGAACCAAGGACAGATATTGACATCCATTTATTTACAATCAGTTAATAAAATAATACATTCCAAACACCTAGGTGGCCCCTCTGTAGTTCCTAGATACCCTAGGTAACCCTTAAATAATTTGTGTGTAGCCCCTATATACCTTAGGTAACCCCTACGTAAGGGTATGTAGCCCTTAAGTATGGCAATGTGACTCCTAGGTAAACTATGTAGCCCCACACCCCCCTCCCCCAAGGTAGCCCAAGCAATGCCTATGTAATTCCTACACAATCTAGGTAACCTAAGGTAAGTCAGGTAGGACACTTAAACACGTTTTTAAAATTGTTTATTAAAATATAATTATATTTTATATTACATAGAAATGTTGGACCTACAATGGTAAGGACTTTGTCCTTCGATGTGAAAGTGAAAGGATCCAATCCTTTTTCTTGTTAACTATTTAACTTAATTTAGGCTATGTAGTTTAGGTGCCTTGGTTAGGCCAAGGTGTCTAAGTTAAACCACCTAGATCACCAGTTTTTAGTCTTTACATGCCCTAGTTTAAACTATACCATGTGATAACATTTGTTAAACTTGGAACTTGTCACATGTCAACATTTCAATGGTAAAAGATCTTTATTTTGCAGTTAATTAAAACCAATCAAAGAACTCAAAATGATCCATCTAAATGCTAGATATGTTTTTCATTATTATGTCCATGGTGATTATAGTCATGAAGGATCCACTCCCTACTCCCTAATGTCATTTGCAACTATAACCTTAAAAAACAACTAATGATAAAAAGGATGAACTCACAATGACTAAGAGTCATGCATTCAAACATGTTTTAAATAACTACAAATATAATCATATATGTAGTTGTGCCATGTCTTGCTAGAATGTAGTATTTTTTTAAAAATTAAATCAATAAAATAATAGGTGGTTATCAATCAATTTTTGTTAACCTATTTGATAGCCAATTTTTTGAATATTGATAGCATGTATGGTCCCCCAAATTATTTTTAAAAAACCTACTTGATCATCATTAGAAGAAAAGAAATAATTAGCTAACACCAATTTGAACCAATGTTGGCCAAGTCCTAAAATTTGACCAAGGTAATTGGTAGGGTTTGGGCAAGGTATTCAATATTAACTTGCCAAGTAACATTTTTGAAGAGGATTGAAGAGAGCCTCTACATCACTAGATACTTGTCAAAACTTGTTTGGTGTAATATAACTTTGAAATTTTCTTATAGCCTACATGTACTCTTGAAGTGTGTTTTGTTTCATTTAGGTTAGTTATTTCTAAAGCCTAAACCTCCTTTTCCTTAACACCTAAGCCTTCCTACAAACTAGCATTCTCTCACTACAACTCAACCTTCTATCCCTCTATATCACAATTGTCACATTTTCTCTTATCATGCAATTTTAGAGTTGTCTCAAAAGAGTTAGATAGTTGATAAGTTCACACATCAATGATTGTTGGACCTATTTTCAAAGTTAAAAACTATACAACTCAATTTGTTGTTTGTGTGAGTTTTGACATGAACATGATAGGTTCAAAGTTTTCAAAGGGAATTGTCGCTGATTTGTTTTCAAATGCTCTCACAAGAGTCTTGAATTGTATTATGTTATTTATAGAAAGCACATGAATACCATAGTACAATGTACCACAAAATACCTATTTGTTAGTGTTTTATAAGATTTTTTTTATGTAGCCTATAGTAGAGATTATCTATAGGAAGATGCCCAAAAAATAGCAGTCAGCTGTAGGAAAATTTTGCGAAATATAGTTATAAACTAAATATTAATTAGTACAAAATTTGAGTGGGTATTGGGCAATTTTCACACTAGATTTTCCTAAAATCAACCTTTACATGCAATAGGTAAACATTGCAAAAAAAAAGTTAGCTAGGAAAATTAACAATTGCAAGTATTGTTCAGATTTGAAATTGATACAAGGAAGGATCATTAATTTTCAAACCTTGTTATCTGATACCCCATATTAGATAATACTAAATAAATAAACAAATACATTGCTCAACCAAATATTAGAAGGAAAACTAAAAATTAGTGTTGTGTGGATATTTTTCAATAACCCATGGTATTGGTTTTCTAAAATTTTCAAATCAAAGAAACAAACGGTTTTGATGTCTTGAAGAAAAATCAAGATTATTGTTTTTTTGGTTCTAATCATTTTTTTAATTAAAAACATACTTTGATCAAATTTGGTGAAAACTAATTTAAAATGGAATGAAGAGAATGCTCATAATTTATTGGGAATTTTGATTATTTCCATTGAAAGTTTAATTCACTTATAAATGAAGATTTTCATATTTTCAAATTGGAGCAATAAAATTAATTAATCCATGTTGCCTCATCACATTTTACAAAAACAAATGTGATACAAGTTAATAAAATCTTGGATTTTAACTTATTGACTGATAGGTGTCCAAAATAATCCCAAGTGGGAAAAGGGAGCAACAACCACATAAATTCCTAGTAGTCATGTATAATGTCAAAATTTTAAAATTTTGAGTTGGTCAAATCGTAAAGGACTTCAAGTTAAATATTTTGACAAAAAAAAACATTGAATTTGGTTGAGATTTAAAGAATCCCCATCATTGAAAATGCAATTATATTATTTATGATCAACCTTTGAAATTTCCTAATTTTGGAAAATTCAATTGTCACAATATTTCATTGATGGTAAAAATTGTAGGGTAGATAAAAGGCTTCCATGTGAGGTTTGTGAAAAAAATTTGCATCATTTGGACTTGGGATGAGCAAGAAATGAATGGTCATATCCAATGGGCATCTACACTAAAAGGTAACTAGTGTGACAATTTTTGAGCACCAACTTGTATTAACGCAACCCCCTCCCATGTTCCACTATTTATAAAATGGCAGAATTTTGAAAGTTGGAATTCTTAAACATTGCCCAAGTGTTTGTAAAAGCTCCAATGTACATTGAAAAACACAAATGGACCATCAAAAGGGCAAAAAAAGAAGGTATGATATGTCCTTATAACAAGGGACAACGTCAATTTTTGGCCTTAGAAAAATAAGTAAAAGAAGCAATGGGGAACAAACCATTTGGTTCATTCTAAGACTTAGGGATTAAAAATAAAACCACATCACCCCAAGGGTGATAGCTGATGGCTTGGTGGTATAGGCCTTATTGCAATGTTAGGACTTGAAAAAAAAGGTTATGGGCTCAAACCCACTTGTGTGCATGTAAAAACCCTACCAATCCTCTAACATTGAGCTTGATTTTGGGGTGCCAAGTTGGGTCTATTGTTGTGTTTCAAAAACAAAACCAAAATAAAAATAAAAATAGTTACTTATAAGATCCTTCCTAAAACCCTCCCTTTTCAATGCTTCATGACCTATGTATGTCCATGATAACATTTGCCTTGCTTTATAGTGGGCTTGGGGGAGGGTCCTAATATGTTGGGCCAAACTTAATTAACTCCCACCTCATCTTAAGCCCCATATGTCAAGAATGCCCACCTTGGGCTTTAACTAACACATAAAAACTTGTTCTTGTTTTGCCTTTGTTTTTTAGGTCAAATGTGGGGCAAATGTTTTTTAGTTTTGGGCATTGCTCACATGGGGGCTGTTACAACCTATTTGTAAGGACCGTATTACACATGTAAAAACATCTCCACCATAGATTAACAAATCTCCTAACGAACCCAAGTTTTTGGGGGGAGTATGCTAGATTTATGCCAATATAGAACTATTGTGCCCCATCACAATTGCATGTCACAAAGTATGAAAAAAAAATATTTAACATGAAAGCTTGTCACAAGAAAAAAACTAACGAGCTTGCACAAACAAACAAAACATTGAACACGCAATTTGAACACATGTTGAGTGTCTAAACTCATCACCACAAGAAACATTTACTATACTTGTTGTAAAACAAGAAGCATTTTTTGTAAAAAACATTGAAAATGCAAACTAAGAATTATTTTTCGCAATTTATAGCCAAAAGGTAAGTTAAACAATTAACATGGAAATGACATGAAAGAAAAAATAAATAAACAAATAAATCACCCTAAACACCCATGCACACTTATCTTGTGCATCAAAAGGCAACTACATGTTTCCATCCATCATTGGTTTAATTTGGTTGTTTATAAGCTCTATCACTAATAGTGCCTTTAAAGCTTTAAGGTTGAAGGGGAAAGAAAAAATTCAAAAAAAGATCGAAGGTTGAAACCATCACAAGGGAGACAAAAAGGAAAGGCCAAAGAAAGGCCAAAAGACGCATAGCCTATAGGAACCAAAAAAAAGGGGGGGGGGGAAAGTTAATCCCTTTTATGGTAAGAAGTTTTTTCACCCACGATCCTTTTAATGTTGCCTACATGCAAATCGTGAGATCTAATAGTAATGGGAGATCTAAAACTAATATCACCCACCAACACAATTTTTTTATATAGAGTAGAAGTTAAAGCACATTGAAGAACAATACTAACACGATGCTTGAAAATTTAAATACAAAAAAATGACCTCTCGAACGTTTATCATGGAAAGGACGATCATACTTCTTTATTATAACAATACATATTCTACCCAAGTGCACCATGCACCTCCATGGCCATCAGAATAAAATGTTGCCTCTCATGAAGCCTTTTATACTTATAGATCTTAGCAATGGCGTTAAGTTCCATAGCTGCACCTATTAGTCGATTAATGACACTTAAAGCCATTATCTCCTATGTTGGGTCAGTAACCACTACATCGGCAATGAAGATCTAGTCCTTTCAAGTCATGTAAAAATTAGCTTGTAATGAAATTTTTAACGTTAGGACATACCACCGCCCTTTCCATACAACATGCCCACTCTTTTGAATGAGGTCTAAAGGTGATGTCAATTAGGTCTGAATACCAAATCACAACCATCCAACAAGGTAGGTCACCTAATGAACTTCCCCTCCCCCAAAAATTAATAGCTAGCAAGTGTTTCAATGCTCTTAAATCATAATGTTTTGTGTTTCGAAAGCTTGAAGATGGTAAAAGCAATGGTCATTGCACTTTGAATATTTTAATAAGCTTAAAGTGCCTTGAACATTAATGGTTTTTGAATAGGTGGAATTTCAAATTGTTGCAAGCTCGAAAACATAATTTTGTTGTTGCAACTTTCACATGAATTAATTGTGAAATGAGTGATGGAAATTTGTTATAATTATTAACAAATTTAGGAGTTTCAACATTCATGTGTATAAGAAGATCCTTGCAAAATCCATTTTAGAATTATATGTGTGATATTTTCCTTTTTTTTTTTTTTTTTTTGCTTTTTGCGCTTTTTTTTTTTGGGTTTTTTATGTTTTTATACTTTTTCTGTTGTATTTCTTCTACTTTTCCAATCAATAACCTAC
>Ga0116231_10009561_pt1 | contig 16240 bp, 15 predicted proteins | sample S1TSphgellanicum_2_FD_89695 | JGI IMG/M metagenome (GOLD analysis project Ga0116231, IMG submission 89695) | Host-associated microbial communities from peat moss isolated from Minnesota, USA - S1T2_Fd - Sphagnum magellanicum MG | ecosystem: Host-associated > Plants > Peat moss > Unclassified...
GACGACGAACACGGGCACCGAGACGCCCATCGAGGCGGCAAACATCGGCAGATAGTCCCAGGCCGTGTTGCGCCGGACCGCGGCGGTAAGCCCCAGCGAGCCGCCCGCGAGCAGGGCCACGAGCAGGGCGAGACCGCCGAGCAGCACGTCGACCGGAAAGCCGGCGCGAATCAGTTCATTGACCGAGGTGTTGCGATACTGGAACGAGGGGCCGAAGTCGCCGTGCACGAGGTCGTCGAGATAGCGCAGATATTGGCGCCACACGGGCTCGTCGAGATGATATTGCGCCTCGATGCTCTTCAAGATCGCCGCCGGCATGTTCTTGGCTGAGTCGAACGGACCCCCGGGCGTGGCGTGCAGCAGCGTGAATGCGAGCGTCACGATCACGAGCAGCGTCGGGACGGCGACAAGCAGACGGCGCAGGATGAACCGCCACACCGCTAGTTGCCCTCGTGTTCGAGCACGAACATATAACGCGACGGAATCCGGTCGAGCACGTTCAATTGCCAGCCCTTGAGATAAGGCTTGATCAAATGCCGACCGCTACGATAGAGATAGGGGATGTAGACGGCATCTGTGTTCAAGCGCGCCTCGGCGCGCGTGAAGTCCGCATAGCGGCGGGCGCCGTCGGGCTCGCTCGTCCCCGCTTGCAACAGTGCGTCGAAGGTCGGATCAGAACTGGCGCCAAAGTTCTGGTCGAAGCCGGTTTGGTAGAGCTGCAGGAAAGTGAACGGGTCCGGGTAGTCGCCGATCCAATCCTCGGCGAACAGCAGGGACTTGTGCAGCCGCACGTCCTGCAGCAAGACCCTGAATTCCTCGTTGTAGGGTTCGATCTCGGCGCCGAGATTCGTGCGCCACATCGCCGCGATGGCGTCGAACAGGTCGCGCGAGCTCTCGCTCGTCGGATAATCGAGCTGCACGTGCAGCGGGTGCTCGCGCGAGTAACCGGCCGCCGCATAGAGTCGTCGCGCCTCCGCATGGCGGCGCTCGGCACTCCAAGTCGCCCACTCGGGCAAGGCCGGCGTGTAACCCGGCAGCGGCGGCACGAGTGTGTAGGCCGGAAACTCGGCGCCCTGGCGCACTTTGTCCGCGAGCACTTCACGGTCCAGCGCCATCGTCAGTGCCAGGCGCAGGTCGCGGTTCGCGGCGAAGGGCGGCCGCAGCATGTTGAACCCGAGCTGATCGCTTGCGAGCAGCGGCGCCGTTTGCACTTGAGCGCCCAGCGAGCCCTTGAGGTAAGGGTATTGTTCGCTCGGGAAACTGTCCGCGAACTGAATGTCACCCGCGAAATAACGGCTCACCTGGGTGACCCGATCGAGCGGATAATAGACGACGCGCGTCGGGTGTATCGTCGCTGCATTCCAATAATGCTCGTTCTTGGCGAGCGTGATGCGATCGCCGATGATCAATTCACGCAGCACGAACGGTCCGTTCGAAACCATGTGCTCCGGCCGAGTCCAATCGTCGCCATAGCGCTCGACCGTGGCCCGATGCTGGGGCTGCATGAAACTATCGCTGAGCAAGGCGAGCAGGTAGGGGGTCGGAGCAACCAGTTCGATGCGGATCGTGTGGGGATCGGGGGCACTGACCCCGAGGGAATCCCCAGGCGCGTGGCCCGTCGCGATTGCGAGCGCGCCAGCGAGCGGGCTCAAGGCCTGGGCGTATTCGCTGGCGGTCTTCGGGTCCAGCGTCCGGTGCCAGGCGTAGAGAAAATCCGCCGCGGTCACGGGGTCGCCGTTCGACCAGCGCGCCTCGGGGCGCAAGTGGAACACCCACAGCTTGCCGTCGGGGCTGGTTTCCCATGAGGTCGCAACGCCCGGTACCGGCCGGCCGTCGGCGCCCAAAGCCGTAAGGCCCTCGAACAAGTCATCGGTGAGGTACTGGCCATAGACGTCGGTGAGCAGACTCGGATCGAGCGTTCGCGGCATGTCGGTCAGCGACCGCTTGATCGTTTGATCGGCCGCGAGCGCCGCGCCGACCGTGATCGCGGCGACCGCCTTGGCTGGGGGGGTGGCGGACGGCGCCCCGCAGCCGGTGAGCACGGTCGCCAAGCTCAACAGCGCGCTGACCGGCAGCCTGCCGGCGCGAATCGGCGTACTCAAACGAGGATCGACACGGTAAGAACGAAAGTCACTGTCAGAACGAAAGTCACAATAAAAACGATAGCCACAGTAAATAAAGAGAGCCACTCAGGTCCAAAGGCGCGTCGCCGGATGCTTGCTGCCATTGTGGCATTTCGGCGCCCGCAACGCATGGGCGGCCGTGCTCGTTTGCGGCTAGGATGCGACCGTCGACACCAATACCGCGAGGCGAATCAATGAAAACCGGATTGTCGTTCATGGGCCGCGGCTTGCGCCCAGGTTTGCTGGCGTTCCATGCCCTGTCCTGCGCGAGCGTCTGCGTCGGCCGCGCCGCCGCCATCGAGGCCCCAGCGCCTGCGCCGACTCTTTATATACACGCTGGCAGCCTGCTCGCGGATCCACGCGACGGACAGGTGCTTCACGAGCGGACCCTGGTCGTTCAAGATGGCAAGATCCTGAGGATCGACCCCGGCTACACCAGCGCGCCCGGCGCCGAGCTCGTGGATCTATCGCAGCGCTTCGTGCTGCCTGGATTGATCGATGGGCACGTGCATTTGAGTTATCCGGATGGCCGCGACTCGCTCGCCCCGACCGCGACCTCGCCGTCCGCGCAGGCGATCGTCGGCGTCGCCGACGCACGCAAGGATCTCATGGCGGGTTTCACGACGATTTGCGATCTCGGTGGCGAGAACGAAGTCGTGTTCGCGCTGCGCGCCGCGTCGAATGCGGGGACCATCGACGCGCCGCGTATATTCGCTTCCGGCGACTACATCACCGCGACGCCCATGCCGCCGCCGTTCAGCCATAGCTGTTCGGGTGCCGACGAATGTACTCGCGTCGTGCGCGATCAGGTGACGCGCGGCGCCGATCTCATCAAGGTCATCGCGACGGGCGGCGTGCTCTCGACCGAGGCCACGGGCGTGAATTTGCAGTTCACCGAGGAGGAATTGGTCGCGATCGTACGCACAGCCCATAGCCTCGGACGCAAGGTGATGATGCATGCGCACGGGACCGACGGCATCAATGCCGCGCTCAGCGCCGGCGCCGATTCGATCGAGCACGGCAGCTACCTCGATGCCAGCTCGATTGCCCTGTTCAAGGCGCATGGCGCGTATCTCGAGCCGACGCTGCTCGCCGGCGATACCGTCGCGCGATGGGCCGCGGAGGGCGATCTGCCGGCAGTGACCGCGGCCAAGGCCCGCGTGGTCGGCCCCTTGATGATCGGCGCCGCGCATCGCGCCTATATCGGTGGCGTCAAAATGGCCTTCGGCACCGACACGGGGGTATCCCGGCATGGCGACAACGCGCGCGAGTTCGCCTTGCTCTTGAAGGCCGGCGTCACGCCGCTCGACGCGCTGCGCATGGCCACGGTCTGGGCCGCGGATCGGATCGGCATGAGCGATACGCTCGGGGCGCTCAAACCGGGCATGGCCGCCGATCTGATTGCCGTCGATGGGGATCCCCTCGTTGACGTGACGACCTTGGAGCAGGTCAAGTTCGTGGCCAAGGGCGGCAGGATTTACTTGCAGCCATGAGCGTGCGGCGGCGCGAGGCAGCCGCGGCCGCGGGTGCGGGTGCGGGTGCGGATGATGGCGCGGTTGCGGGTTTGACCTGTTCGCACCGGCCACCGTGTCCGGGCTGCCCGCGATTCGCCGAATCCGGCATCGCAGCGAGCGCCGGGGCGCGGCTCGATGCACTGGCGCGGGCTCACGGCTTGCCGCCCGTGCGCGTCGTCCTCGGCGGCGCCGCTACCGGATTTCGTCTGCGTGCGCGATTGAACATCCGCGGCCACGTGGGTTCACCGAAGCTGGGCCTGTTCGAACTCGGCACGCATCGCGTCGTGCATATTCCGAATTGCCGCGTGCAGCACCCCTTGATCAATCACGTCGCCGCGGTCGTGCGCCGCGCCCTCGTCGAGGCGAAAATCAGCTGTTACTCCGACAAGGTGCAGCTCGGACTCGCGCGCTATCTGCAGGTCGTCATCGAGCGCAGCAGCGAATCGGCCCAGGTCGTGCTCGTCGCCAATGCCGCAAGCCCTGAGCCGCTCGCCGCTTGCTTCGACAACATACGCGAGCGTTTGGGGCGTGACTTGCATAGTCTGTGGTTCAATGCGAACCGCGCACCCACCAATGCGATCCTCGGGTCGGAGTTCGTTCAGGTCGCCGGGCCCGAGAGTGTCGTCGAACACTTCGGAGGCGCGGCCGTTCATTACCCGCCGGGCGCTTTCGGGCAGAGCAATCTCGAGGTCGCCGGGCGCATCATCGAGCATCTGTTCGCGGAGATTCCGGACGGGTCGCGCGTCGCCGAGTATTACGCCGGTGTCGGTGCGATCGGTTTGTCGATCCTGCATCGGGCGGCGGCGCTGCGTTTGAACGAGGCGAGCCCGCACGCGCTGCGCGGTTTGGAGTTGGGATTGAGCGATCTCGCGGATGCGCAGCGAGCCCGGGTCGAGGTGGTTCCGGGGCCGGCGGGGGAGGCCGGCGCCATGGCCGACGATGCCGACGTCGTCATCGCGGACCCGCCGCGTAAGGGACTGGATCCGGGGCTCACGAGTGCGCTCGCGGAGTCACCGCCGGCGCGATTGCTCTATGTGAGCTGTGGCTTGGACGCGTTCATGGCGGACACGGCGCGGCTCACGGCATCGGGCAGAATGCGATTGACCGGGATCACGGCATTCAATTTGTTGCCGTATACAGAGCATGTGGAGACGGTGGGAAGGTTTGAGAGGGTCTGAGTACGAGATGCCAATGCGGGGCCAGCAGGGCGGCGTGCAGGCAATGGGCGAGCTCATTTCGGCAGGCGCACCGCGCCTGTTGAGTCTCGCTCCAAGTCGCACCAGGCGATGACGGCGCCGCGAGTGAGCGGTGCGTAGACATGCGGAAACAAATCCCCTCGACGGGAAGGTTCCCAACGAACCGCGGGCCCCAGCGCCAGTAAATCGATGGCGGCAATCACGAGGTCCTTCTCGCCCGCGAAGTGCAGATCGAGTGTCTCGCCGAGCTGTGCGGCGGTCGAGAGGTGAACGAACCCATCCGCTGCGTCGACCGGCGTGCCGGCGAAAGTGTCCGCGTCCAGTGCGGCCCATTGGTCGGCGGTGAGGATCTTGTAGGCAGTCGAGTCGCGCATGATTTTATCTCGACCGTGAAATTTGCGTTTTTGACCCGTGTTGAATGTAACCATGATAGGCGTTTCAACGGAGAGTTTTACCGGCGGCAATGTCTGGGGCGCAGCGGGCGGAGAACTCGTCAAAATCGAAGTATCCCCATCGGGGTCGTGCTTCCAACCCTGAGACAGTAGATCTGTTACCGGGCGGGACCGCAGCGGACGATGTCGATGGATGTGGCCGCCCCCGGCGATGCTTTGTAGACGGCGACGAAGGCGAGGTTCATGGTGAGTTTGATGCCATCGAGCTCCACATAGCTGCTTGCATAATCGCGGTCATTCCGCAGATCGGTTTCACTGCCGCTCGAGAGTGCATGGCGGTACCAATTCTCGACGGTCGTGAGAGAATCCAAACTCCGGGCCGAAAAGTGCATGCACCATCGGCCGAGATCATCGGTTCTCAAACGATCCTCCAGCTGGGCGTGATCGGTGTTTGGGTAGACGGGCATTCCGGTGGGATTGTTCACGTCGGCGGCCGTGGCCAATGACGCGCGACAGACCAAGGTTAAAGCGTAGACCGCCGCGGCGACGCCCCACTTGCCGGGTTTCAGTGGCACGGGATCGCGCCGAGGAAAAGGTTTGCCATCGCTATCTAATCGACCAATCGAACAAGTTCTTGAGGTCCGGTTGCGAGGCACTCTTTTCCCGCACCCGGCTGCCTTGACTGATTTTCTGTTGTCGCTGGCAGTAGGTCTCGGGCCGGGGCGCGAGCAAATCTGAACATTGGATGCGATACTGCCGACCCGAGAGTACCGTCCTCGCTCGTAGGCACAAGACCATGCGACTTTCGAATAAAATCTCGGCCCTCGCTCTCGTGCAGCTGTTCGCCGTCGGGGCATTAGCCGATGCCCCACCTCGAATTGCGGTCCCCGTCGCGGATTCAAACGCGCCACTCACATTCATCGCCTACGGCGATACTCGGTTTACGCGACGCGAAGGCGTGGCGAACGCCGTAGCACGCCAGGCCTTGGTCGCGAGGATGGCAAGCGAAAAGCCGGCAGCCATTTTTATCGGGGGCGATCTCGTTTTCGAGGGCGCCAGCGCCGACGACTACGATGTCTACAGAACGGAAACCGCCATTTGGTCGCGCGCCAAGATCCCGATCTTCCCGGCGCTCGGTAACCATGAGTTTCGGGGATGCGACGAGGACTTGGGTCCTTGTCTGGAGAATTGGTGGAGGGCGGCCGTACCGGACCCCGTGCGCTCTTTCCGCTGGTACTCCGTGACTCTCGGAGCGAAGGTTCTGGTGCTCGTATTGGATTCCGATTCATCCCTCAAGCCCGGAAGTGAACAGCGTAACTGGTTTGAACGGCAGATCAACGATGCCCATTTGCCAATTGAATTCGTCTTGGTCGTGTTGCACTATCCGCCCGTGCGGGATCCTATCTTTCCAAGGGCCAAGGACGAGAAGGAAATCGCAAACTATTTCTCCGATCACACAAAATCGCTTCGCGTCCGGGTCGTCGTGGTTGGTAGCCACATCCACAACTACGAAAGATTTCTTCGCGACGATGTCACCTACTTGGTCAGCGGCGGAGGAGGAGCGAAGCCCGTGCCCGTGCTCAGAATGTTTGGCGAACTTTCCAAGCTAGATACCTCAGAGAACTTTCACTTCATACGCTTCCGGCTCGAGGGCGGAAACCTGCAAGGGGCCATGGTTCGATTCGATCCCGATCGGCCTGCGGAAACCGCTTGGACGGAACCGGATCGTTTCGAGATCGAAGCCATGAACACCAATGCCAAATGATGCGCGGGCCACGCCGTATCCGCTCAGTCTGTTGGCAAATCTGATGATGGCGCAGATGCTGGTGATGCACAGCATGGGCTTTCAGTCAGATAAACGTATCTCTACAGCACCGTCAAACGGTTGGAGGGTGAGTCGCAATGAAGCCCATTTACGCAGTCTTGCTTCTCGGTTTGTGCTTTGTTCTCGTCGTCGCGCTGCTGCGCGCCATTTTCGGCGGACCGAGCAGACCGCGGCGGCCGGATGATTCGAGTCTCGGCGACAGCAGCGGCGGCGATGCGGGTGGTTGGTGGTCTTCGGGATCGCATCATCAGGATCATCACGGCGGGTTTGGGCATGGAGGCCACGGCGGTGGTGACTCCGGCGGCGCGGACGGTGGCCATGGTGGTGGCGACTCCGGCGGTGGGGGTGGTGGAGGCGACGGTGGGCATTGATGATCGCGGGCGCAAGGCGTCTGCGAACTTGGATTTTTTCGCATAAGGATCTCGACGTGCGTGGATTGCGCCCGGGTCGAGGGCAGTGAGACGTGCAGTACCGAGGGGGCAATCAATGACCACGGTATCGAGCATCGGCGGCGCGGACCTTGCATAAATTCTCGGCAAGACGCGTAGCACCAAGGGACGTGAAACCCGGCGAGCAGCGCCCGGCGTGTGGTGGGCGGATCACACAGGCATCCCGACGGCGAGTAGCCGGTTGCTCAATCGTGGCGTGCACTTCTCATCCAACCTCACACAGATCGAATGCGCCCCTGAGCAGGTATTCAACCGCCTTGATTCCTTCGGTTCTTGAGGTCTGCGGTGAAACTGCAAAATTCTGCGAATAGTAGGTTGCCAGTTCCGTGACGGCCGCATCCAACCGGTCCCGGTTACGCAAGCGGAACAGATCGACGGCGTGAGTGTCTTCACCCGCGTTGTCAATCTTCCACAGGTCCGGACGATGAAGGAGTACCGCGACGCGCTTCTTATCGTAGTCACGCGAGAGACTGAATCGGATCGTGCCCTCGCAATTCGGCTGCACCGACACGGCCGCGCTCATAATACGGTCCAGGTTGGGTAGAGGCGGCATCGTTGCAAAGCAGTCTGACTGGATGAGGTCGCCGTCGATGGCTCCTCCGAAGCGTGAGTCAAGAGCCTGCATCAAACCGGGACGGCGAACCAACGCCCCGCACGGGAGAGTTAACGTGTATTCGCTGACCGAAGCGACGTCCAGGAAAACCGCGAACGAATGATCTGACGAGGCCGCGGTTCGCGCATCGGGAATGTCCCGCAACTGGGAGATTGCCCACGGGTTGTCATGAATGGTTGCAAATATCGGAGCAATGAGTTTTTCCACCGCCGCAGCTTGCTCGCGCGGGTTATCGATTGTTGCATACCCATAGATCGCCTCATAAATGGGGGCCGATTTAGGATTCTCGCGGGTAAGCTCAGCCATGGCGGCGTCATGTGCTCGAAATAGCGCCGCTACCGCCAGCGCTTGAAGCCGATCATCATAAGCATCCGCCAAGCACTGACGCAGATCCCCTTTCGAGCACCCCTCATTTCGTAACTTAAGCCATTTTTTCTGTTCGCTTTCTTCCTGCGAGGAGCCAGAGGCAAGAGCTCCGCCGCGGGCCGCAGCATAAAGTACGGCCATTGTCCGATCGCGGGCCGCCAGCGCCGGATCTGCGCAAATCGCTGCTTCAATCTTGGTCGGGGACGCGCAGGAGAAGCTGGGCTGATCAAGCAATGGAGCATCAAGGGCGAAATTGGCGTTGCATGCGAGCGCTGCAAGCAACGCCATCCTCAACACCCCAGAATTCTTCACGACTAATGATCCTCTATTCGACCTGGGCTCGTTAGGCAACCAGCGCGCACGTTCGCACGAATCGTCCAGCCAGAGGCCAACAATGGAATACGACGATTTCGAGCTCGAAAAGCTGGCGGCGAAAAACAGAGTTTGAAGTACTTCAGGCCGATGAGCAAAGCTAAGTTCACCGCCACCGCTCCGCCATGCGCGCATAATCTGGGTCTTGGCGGATGGGTTCGGGCTGTTCGCAACTCGTGTGGTCCGCGATTCCCTAACATGGATGAAGGAGAACAAGGGCATGCGCATTATCTTTGATGGCCGGCAAGTCGATAGCCTCGATCCTAAGATCGCCCGGCGGATCGGCCCCAGGGCCGACAGCCCGATCGTCGAGGGGGTCATAATAGCCACCGATCCGATTATCGCCGCCGAAGCCCGAGGATCCAAGATCGGCCTTTTCGTGCTTGGGGGTGCCGTGGCGGCGATCCTGATCGCGACGGCGATCATTGTCCTCCGTACCGAGCCCTCCGACATCGTGTTTGTGGGGCCACTGTACCTGGTCATCCTGGCGGCGATGGGCATGGGAGGACCCGCCCTCTATCGGCTGGGCACGGCCAAGAGGCGCGACCAGCTCGCGCGACGGGCGGATCGAACGGCGCCACCCGGCACCGCGGTTCGCCTGGACGCAACCGGCCTCACCGTTGCCGGACGGCCCGCGCCGTGGCCGGACATCGCTATCGAGGCGGTGGAGATCGTCACCGAATATAATCCCGACGGCGCCGACGACTACCACATCGAAGCTGTCGTACTCGACATGGGGGGGCAATCGGTGGTGCTAGATCAGGGCCTTACCACCAATGGCGGCCGGATCCTCGACAAGGTTTTGCTGACCCTAGGCGTCGACTTCCGCTGAGGCCGGTGCTCATGTGTGTAGTGAAATTCCCCGAAATGGTCCATGTGCTGCATCCGTTTCAGAGGAGGACCCGGACGACGGCACGCAGAGACCGAACAAATCGACGCTCAGCCTACGGTCCCCACGACGGAGTCTCAATTGTAAATCTCATTCAGTGAAAAAGTCTCCCCAATCATCCTCCTGCGCAATTCTAGGGGATACTCCACCTCCACCAACGAGCCGAAGCCGAGTAGCCACCATTCGAGCTGTGCCGTATCGCGAACGGTCGCGGTAACGAGCACGTGGTCAGCATCGAATTTCTCGATGATCTGATCATCGCTCAAAGGTGTCTCAATCAGGTGCGCGGCCGCGTGCCGGTGAAATTTCGCTTTGAGTTGGACCATCGGTCCGACCGGATATTGAAATTCACCGGCTGCGATGTATTGATCGAGATCGAAGATTTCCGGCCGCCCGACAGGCTTGTCCGTCGGGTTGGCCGTTAACACCCGGTGCAGGGCGAGCTGCCGAATGTCTTCATAGTCCCATAGCGTACAGACGAGGTAAAGGAGGTTGCCTCGGGCCACGAGACCAAGGGGGCTTACTTCGTAGGACTTCACTTCTTCGGTGTCATTCGCGCGAGACCGGTATTCGACCTCAAAACGTCGGCCTGCAAGTAACGCCTCGTAGACGACACGGACAGCATCGTTGTTGAACTTGGGCGGCAGCAGCGGCATTTCGCGTGGGACGACGCGGACGCAATCGACCCATTGCTGCAGGGGATTGTCGGGGCTGGCACCGAGAACCGCCCTCGCGCGCGCGAACTGCGGTGCCAAGAGGTCGCGAATCGTCGGTGGCAGCAATGACGGAATGAATTGCTCGATGAGCCGCACCGTCAAGGCCGTGGGTCCGTCCATGGCGGGCAGATCGAACGCCGGCGCGTCCGCGGTCCAAGACCAGCCATAGGTCTGCGATCGGTCGTCGCATGCCAAAGGGAAGACCCCGGACAACAGATTCAAGTCGCGCTGGATGCTGCGCTTGGTCGTCTTGTAGCCCGCGGTCTCGAGTTTAGTCAGCAAAGCGGCGACGTCGATTTTCCGAGGGGCGCGCGGGATGGAGCGCAAGAGCTCCCATTGGCGTAGCAGCGTGTCCGACATCGGTGCGTTCCGGTTCATCCCAAAAAGATAATACTTGACCGCGACATGATATGTCGCGGCGAGGATTTATTGTGGCGAATCTCGAACAAACCCAGTCACTGGAGTCCTCCATCATGGATACCCGATCCCTCCCGCAACTGAATGATCTTCACCTGAGCACCACCGTGCAACTGACGGAACGCAACTATGAGCAGGCCGTACTCAAGAGCCTCTTGGCAAGCGCCCAGGCATCCGGGGACGATACGTTCCGCGTTTTTCGACTTGGCCATATGACCCTGAGGATGGATCCGCCAATGCTGATTGACCGCTTGGCGCTGGGGTCCGCTTGGACCTGCCAACGCGTCGACATGCACACTCTGATCATTCGAGCCCCGCACCTCTTCGGGATCATCGAGACGACGGGCGCACCGGAGAAGTGTTCGCTAAGTATCCAGGTATGGGCCGACGGTCCTGAACGGGCGGATGCCGCGACTGAAGGTATCCTGGCCGATTTGCGGCAATTCGAGTTCCGCGATATTGGCTTCTCCCTGAATTGGCGCTTTCTGGATGGCAAGGGCCAAATCGGCCGGGCTAGTACGGAAGAACGAGCAGGTGGAGATTTGTTGGATGAGGCATATCCCGTCCTCGGTAGCGTCACAAGGTTTATTCATGAATATCTCGAGGCACCGGAGACCGTGTTGGTGCTGCAGGGATCGCCGGGAACAGGCAAGACTCGATTGATTCGCGCAATCTTGACCACGATGTCCGCGCGCGCCGACGAGGCCGCCGACGTTCTGTATACCGGCGATAGCGCTGTATTGGAGAGCGACGAGGTATTCCTCGAGTTCATTACCCATTCCCATCGCGCGTTCGTGATCGAGGACGCCGATCATTTGCTCAAGCCGCGATCGGGCGGCAACCAGACGCTACACCGGTTCTTGAACATCGCCGACGGGATTGCGTCCGCGCATGGCAAGAAGATCATCTTCTCGACGAACCTGCCGAACAATAACGATATTGACGAAGCCCTGGTGCGGCCAGGGCGGTGCTTTGCGCACCTGTATTTGGAAGAGCTCCAAGTCCCCGACGCCCTGGCATTATTGGACCGGCTCTGTCGCGACGCTCCCGAGCAGCGCGCGGCAGCACTAGCGCAGCTTGGTGTGGCCGGCCGCAAGTCCGTGTCCGTCGCGGAAGTGTATGCGGCGCACCGTAACGCGGGGCCGCATCGGGTGCGCCCCCCCGGAGCACGCTTTGGCGTCACGCGCCGATCTCAACGCGTGGCCATCGGCTTTAACTAGGATTCACTGCAGAGCCCGCGAGCTCTGAACATGGAGGCAGGCATATGAAGAGAAGAACCTTGATGAAAAGCGCATTGGCATGTCCGGCGGTGAGTTCGCCGGCATTTCCCGCCGCGGCTACACCGCTGCAGGCACCGAATGAGGGGCCCGTCGCCCGTGACCCTGAGGAACCCGCGATCAACGTGATGGATGCAAGCGACCAGGGACCTCGCTCCGCCTGCGACACCGCCCGGAAACTGCAAGACAGCGGTCGCTTCGGCTGCGCAGCATTCGTGCTCGACGGACGGGACATCACGCGATTCAACTCCCAGCCCGCCAAGACTGGAACCGGAATCATCGATATTGAAGCCGGAATCCACATGCGTCGCGAGGGACGTTAGCCTCACACGCCATTTCGCCGGGATAATCCTCAGCTCTTCCAGCAGTTTGGCGGCGAATCCAAAGCTGACTTTCAAAATCACTCGCGGCCGTTTCCGGAATCGATCTGAGTCAGTATGATTGATCACGGCAACATCACCGAAGCGGCATTGGAGTAGCCATGGAGTACTTGCCCGGGATCGGAATCGGATTTGCCCTCTTGGCCGGGTCCTTGGTCATCGGTCGGTTTGTCGGGCGTAGGGATCTTGGTAGCGCCCGCGTCGGTATCCGGCGAACGGCGCTGGTGTTTTTGCCGATTTGGCTGCTGGGCGTTTCGACCCCTATGCTGAATGTCAGGTACCGGGCAGGCTTCTCCATGCGGGACGATGGGCCGTATTATTTGATCGAATATATCGTGCCTGCGAGCGTGGCTTTGATGATTTGGTGGACGCTTCGCCCGCGTTCGGTGCCGTCCTGACATTGCTCAGACTGCCTTCGCAAGGGACTGGTGAGATGCCGAAGATGCTAGGGTATGAGCGCAACACGAATGTTGCGGGCCGCCGTGTCACCATGATCGTCAACGACACTGAGGTTGACGTCTCCGGTACGGGTCGGCGCCCATGCGAATGCGGTGCTTGGTGGGCTCGAGCCGACATAGGCGCCGTCGGCAAACCAATATAGCGATCGGATATCGGGACCGGCCGTGGCACTGAGCTGCAGCGTCTCGCGGCCGAGCCCCTGGGCATGCAACTCGTAGGTCGCTCCGGAACGCGGATAGAGAATAGCCGGCGTTGCATGCCCTGCCGGTAGTGCATTGCCGGCGCAAGGATCGGCGGGAATCGGCCGACGCGGCATGCCGGCGAGCGCATAGAGCCGCAGAATGTCGGAAGGCCATGCCTCGAACACGTCGGCGCGGATGTACCGCGGCGGCGTGTCCGCGCAGGCGCGCAGACCGGTTCGCGTATCGATCGAGATTCGGCGATGCACGTTGCTGACGCGGATCGGAGATTTTCCCGGAATGAACCAGGCATGGATCCGATGCGGGCATTCCGCATTCGGTAGATCGCCGGAACCCGCGCAGACCTCGACGGAAGCGATGTCGCCGGGCGGAGCATCCGGTGTTTCGGGAAGCCGTGGGTCCGTCGCACGGATGCCATCGACGACATGAAAGAACAGCGGCGCCGCCATCGTTGCGCCCACGAGCGCCGGATTGCTGCTGCCATCGAAATTGCCGACCCAGACGGCGAGTACATAGGGGCCGAAGAGTCCGATCGACCACGCATCGCGAAATCCCCAGGAGGTACCGGTCTTCCAGGCGACCTGCGGATGGGTATTCGCAAGTCCGTCCGGCCGTGGATTGTCCTCGAGGATGCTGTGGACCATGAAAGCAGCGTCCTCGGATAGGATCCGGTTCGTGGCCTTGTGCGCCGCCGGCAGGGTGTACTGCAGCGGGGCGAGCACGCCGTGATTGCCGAGCATCGCGTACAGCGTGACGAGTTCCTCCATCGTCACTTCGCCGCCGCCGAGCGCCAGCGCGAGGCCGTAGTGCCGTTCGCTCGCCAGATGCGAGATGCCGGCATTCTTCAGGAACTGGTACAGATCGGGCTGCGCGAGCTTCGCGGCGAGACTGACCGCCGGCACGTTGCGGGACGCGATCAGTGCGTCATGTGCCGAGATCGGTCCGACGAATCCCCCATCGAAGTTCTCCGGTGCATAGGCACCGAACGCGGTCGGCGCATCCTTGAGCATGCTCTGGGTATGGATCAGGCCCTGGTCCATGGCGAGCGCGTAGATGAAGGGCTTGAGCGTCGAGCCGGGAGAGCGTTTTGCGGTCGTGCCGTTGACTTGGCCCAAGATCGATGGCGCGAAAAAATCCGCCGAGCCGACCAATGCCTTGACCTGCATCGAGCGATAATCCACCAGCATCGCCGCGGCATTCGTGACGCCCAGCGTGCGCTGCGTGGCAATGTATTGCTGCAGCGTCCGTTCCAGGAGGTGCTGTAGGGGCAGATTCAGCGTCGTATGAATTTCCGGGGCCGTACTTTGGCCCACCAGCAAGTCGGACACCAAGTGCGGCGCTTCAAACGGCAAGTCGTGTAGTCCACGAAAATGCAGGGTCTTGCCTGCGGACGCCAGGGAAGCCTCCGTCAAGGGATGCTGCATGGCCCAGAGCCGCGCGAGATTGATGCGCGCCGCCCTCAAGGCGGCGGACTCCGCGCCGTCCGGATCGCGCAGGTTCGGCGACTGTGGGATCAGCGCCAGCGCCAGCGCCTCGGCCAATGTGAGCTTGTCGGCCGACTTGCCGAGGTAGATCCGGCTCGCCGCGCCGATGCCTTGGACGTTGTGTCCATAGGGCGTCAGGTTGATGTGAGCCTCGAGAATTTCTCGCTTGGAATAGCGCAGCTCGAGCCAGGTCGCGGCCGCCATTTGCTCGAGCTTTCCCAAGACGGAGCGCGTGTTGAGGTGATAGATCAGCCGTGCGAGCTGCATCGTGATCGTCGAACCGCCTTGATGCGCACCGCCTCCGGCCATGCGGGTGACTGCGCGGACCAGCGCAACTGGATCGACACCGAAATGCCAGCGAAAATGGCGATCCTCGTGCAGGAGCAGTGCATCGACGAACTCCGGACTCACCTCGGACAGTGGGGTCCACAAGCGGTATTGCTGGTCGCTCGCCAGCGTGAGGCGCAACAACTCGCCATCCTCGGCGTAGACCGCCGTCGACAGCGGTGCATAGCTCGACAGCGGGGCATGCGGCAGCACCCGGAGCAGGACCATGGCCGTTCCCAAGATGAGCGTGACACCCACGGCCGCTGCACCGGCAGCGAGTCCAAAGCGCCGGTTCGCAAAGCGCCCGTTCACGGCGAATCGACCAGCAAATGTCCGGCTGCCGAGCGGGCCCGGATCGACCGGTCATACATGGACTCGCCATAGGAGGCGGGTGCGACGTAGCTGCCGGCGTTGGTCGCCTTGATGCGATAGCTGAATTCTTGGATCTGATCGGTGGCCTGGCCATACAGGACGACACGGTCTTCGCGCAGGTCGGCATACTCCGGAAAGCTCCGCGGCCGACTGGCGAGCCATAGGCACAGACAGCCGCGCCTCCCAGCCTGGTCATCGTCGCCGCCGGCTGTGTCACTGCCGACCGTGTCACTGCCGGCGGTGTCGTTGCCGGGTGATGCCGACAGCAAGGGCTGCTGCGGTGGCGGGGCATTCGGCACCACCAGGTCGAAGCCCCCGGGCAAGAGGTCCACGAGCACGGCATCTTCGATCAGCGGCCGATCGATCGCACGGAATTTGATATGCACGGTGAGCTCGTCGCCGACCTTGATCTTGTCGGCTGGCTTGCCGTCCGCAGTCAGGAATTCGCGGATGATCTCCAGCCCCTGGCTCGAGGTCTGGGTGGGCGGCGTTCGATCGAAACCGGACTGGTCGACGAGGTAATAGCTGCGCACCGCGGCATCGCTGCGGAACCTCAGCGAGCGCGTCTCGGCCGGGAAGTTCGATTGCGGAAACAGCCCTTCCGGCAGACTCAGGTTGAGCACGGACTTGTCCGCGAGCGTCGCCTCGATCGCGAGATGCGGCGCGCCGTTGGCGGCGACGGCCGTGGCATAGGCATCGAGCGCGAGGATCGTCGTGGCCGCGGACAGGGAGTCGTACTCGCCGTGGGTGACCCGGGTCACGAGTGACTCCAACATCGCATCGGGAATTCGTGCGAGCCGGTCCGGAAAATGCCTTGCGAACAAATAGAGCAGCATGGCATCGCTACTCATCGGTCCATGCCAGCGATC
>Ga0116231_10009562_pt1 | contig 16236 bp, 13 predicted proteins | sample S1TSphgellanicum_2_FD_89695 | JGI IMG/M metagenome (GOLD analysis project Ga0116231, IMG submission 89695) | Host-associated microbial communities from peat moss isolated from Minnesota, USA - S1T2_Fd - Sphagnum magellanicum MG | ecosystem: Host-associated > Plants > Peat moss > Unclassified...
AGATCGTCCAGCGTCTTGATGCCCTTCTCGCCCAGCGTCACCAGCATCTGCGGCGTGAACAGGTCGAAGGCGGCAATATCGTCCGACACGCCGAGTGCGAGGCGTTTTTCCGTCAGCTCATCATCGCGCCGCAGCAAAAATGCTTCGGCGCGGCGGATCAGCTCGTCGGCCACGTTTTCATCGAAACCCTCGATGTCGGCGAGCTCGTCGCGCGGCACGAAAGCCAGCTCCTCGATGGAATTGAAACCCTCGGTGACGAGCAGGCCGGCGATCACATCGTCCACATCCAAAGCCTCGACGAACAGGCCGGTGCGTCGGCGGAACTCCTCCTGGCGCCGCTCGCTCTCCTCGGCTTCGGTGAGGATGTCGATGTCCCAGCGGGTGAGCTGGCTGGCCAGGCGCACATTCTGGCCGCGCCGGCCGATAGCCAGCGAAAGCTGCTCGTCGGGCACCACCACCTCGACCCGCCCGGCCTCCTCATCCATCACCACTTTGGTGACTTCGGCCGGCGCCAGCGCGTTGACCACGAAGGTGGCGGCCTGCGGCGACCAGGGGATGATGTCGATTTTCTCCCCTTGCAGCTCCTGCACCACCGCCTGCACGCGGCTGCCGCGCATGCCGACGCAGGCGCCGACCGGGTCGATGGAGCCGTCGCGGCTGATCACCGCCATTTTCGCGCGCGATCCGGGGTCGCGGGCGACGGCCTTGATTTCGATGATGCCGTCGTAAATCTCGGGCACTTCCTGCGCAAAAAGTTTGGCGAGGAACGCCGGATGCGTGCGGGAGAGGAAAACCTGCGGCCCGCGCACTTCCTCGCGCACATCATAAATATAGGCGCGCACCCGGTCGCCATTCCGAAAACTTTCGCGCGGGATGAGCTCGTCGCGGCGCAGCAGCGCCTCGGATTTGCCGAGATCGACCATGAGATTGCCGTACTCGGTGCGCTTGACGACGCCGTTGATGATTTCGCCCACCCGGTCGCGGAATTCGTCGAACTGGCGTTTGCGCTCATATTCGCGCACCCGCTGCACGATCACCTGTTTGGCGGTCTGCGCGGCGATGCGGCCGAAATCGATGGGCGGGAGCGGATCGACGATGAATTCGCCCAGATTGAGGTCGGGGCGGAATTTTTTCGCGATGTGAACGGGGATCTGCGTCTCCTCATTCTCCACCGTCTCGACGAGCTCGGTCCAGCGCGAGAGGCGGACGTCGCCGGTGCGGCGGTCGATGGTGGCGCGTATGTCCTTCTCGTGGCCGTATTTGGCGCGGCCGGCCTTCTGGATGGCCTGCTCCATCGCCTCCAGAACCTCTTCGCGGTCGATGGATTTTTCGCGGGCTACGGCGTCGGCGACGAGCAAGAGCTCGGGGCGGGATACGGCAGTGTCCATCATGTCAAAAACATCCCAAAGAAGGAAGCAGTTCTTTTTTGAAGAAAAGAACAAGACTTTTACACATTAGTGAGATGCCTGATCGGGAGCCGTGGCTTCTATCAACGCATCTGTCAGGACCAGGCGGGCTTTGCGGATGTCCGACAGCGGCAGCGACACTTCGGTGCCGTCCTCCAGGCGCAAACGTCCAAATCCCTCAGAAGCGCCCAACACGGTGCCCAAAAAACGCTTCCGGCCATTCACGGGGAACCCGACTTCGGCCTTGGCCAGATGGCCGGCAAACCTGTTCCAGTCCTTCGGCCGGGTCAGCGGCCGGTCGATGCCCGCCGAACTCACCTCCAGCGTCCATTCGCCGGGAATGGGATCATCCACGTCCAGCACCGCGCCCACCGCATGGCTGATCGCCTCGCAATCTTCCACGCGAATGAGCGACCCATCCGCCCGGTCCGCCATGATCTGCACCGTCGGCCGCTCCCGCCCCAGCACGGCGACGCGCACGAGCTCGAAACCCATGTCGGCAAGCGTCGGCATGACCCGCGCGGCAATCCGCCCCTCGAGTCCCGTCGCCTGCACGCTGCTGTCGTCTGTGTCCAATACCAAAAAGGCGGCCCGCGAAGGCCACCCCCCAAGAGCCGATGGAGAATGTAGATGAACTATCTATTTAGCGCCTGGGGGAATAAAAGGCAAGGCGAGGGTCGAGTTTCGCCAGGCTATCGCATGTGATGAGCTACAGCCCGTAGCCCGTCATGAAGCGTAGCGGAATGCGGGCTGACGCGCTGGCCGGGGCGACATTGCGCGTCCGGCCCCGCTGCAGCCCCCGCATTCCGCTGCGCTTCATGCGGGCTACGCGGCTCGCCGCCGCGGCCGCGATCGACCTTTTCAGCCCAACGCGCGCGCCAGCGCCTCGCCGCCCCATACGCCGATCGTCGCGGCGGCGGCGCTCAGCACGCAGCCCCAGGCGATGTCCGTCCAGGCCAGAAAGAACGTCCAGGGACGCAGCACGGCGTAGTTGGTGAGGTCAAAAGTCGCGTAGGTGAACAGCCCGTAGAGCGCGCCGAACAGCGCGACGCGCCACAGCGCGTCCCCGCCGGCGGTGCGGGGCACCACAAACACCATCATGCCGGCGATTTGCAGCAGATAGAACACGATAGCCGGCGCCACGCGGAACTGATCGAGCATCAACGGCCCCAGCGTGCGCTTGTAGAGCGGGGCGGCGACCGTGCCGAGCCAGACCGCATCGATGGCGCCGAAGGCGAGCAGGGTGGTGACGTAGATCAGGGCGTAGCGCTTCATGATGCTGAAAAATCCTTGAAAAATTCGGCGGTCAGCTCTGCCAGTCCTCGATCGTCAGATTGGCGACGCGCCTGAACTCGCGTGTGTTATGGGTCACCAGGATAAGCCCCAATGCCAATGCCTGGCCGGCGATGAGCATGTCATAGGGTCCGATCAGCATGCCGGCTTTCTCGAGCGCCGCGCGGGTCGAAGCAGCCTGCATCGCCGCTTGCGCATCGAAGGCGACGATCTCGAATTGCAACCCCAGCAGCCGCGTCAGGTTGCGCTGGCTGTGCTCGCTTTTCAGGGCGCCAGTATAGATTTCGTACGCGACAATGGCGGGGATACCGATTTCACGCGGCAGGCAGGCATGCACGCGCGACAGGATCCCCGCGTTGCCGGCTATCATCTTGATGACGACGTTCGAATCCAGCAGGTACCTCACTTGCTGAAGAAGGCGTCGATCTCAGGCCGCTCCTGCATCGGCAGCTCCTCCTCGACAGCCCGTGCGAAATCCTCGTCCACCGGGCCGACGAGGGCATCGAGCCAGGCCCAGTCGCGCTCGTCGGCAATCGGCTCCAGGATGACCGATTTGCCTTCACGCCGGATTTTCACCTTCGCGGCATCGAACCGGTACTCCTTGGGCAGCCGCACCGCCTGCGACCGGCCCGACCAGAAAACTTTTGCCGTGTCCATGACGGGACTCCTAGATATATACCAATGATATGTAGCACGAGAGCCGACGCCAACAAGCGGCCTTGTCATCCGGCGCAAATCAAGTTGTTATGGATTCGTGATAAAATTTCTCATCCCGTGAGTCTCGCCGTCGTCCGCAGCTTTGCCTTTGCCGGCATCGAGGCGGTGCCCGTGGAAGTGCAGGTGCAGATTTCCTCGGGTCTGCCGGCGTTCCTCGTCGTCGGGCTGCCGGACAAGGCGGTGGCGGAGGCGCGCGAGCGGGTGCGGGCGGCGCTGACCGCCATGGGGCTGTCGCTGCCGCCGCGGCGGGTGCTGATCAACCTCGCCCCGGCCGATCTGCTGAAGGAGGGTTCGCATTTCGACCTGCCGATGGCGCTCGCCGTGCTCGCCGCCATGGAGGTGCTGCCGCGCGAGGACATCATGCATTACGCGGCCCTGGGCGAGCTCTCGCTGGACGGCAGCCTGAACCCGGTCGCCGGCGTGCTGCCCGCGGCCATCAGCGCCGGGGCGCAAGAACTTGGCCTCATCTGCCCCGCGAGCCAGGGCGGCGAGGCGGCCTGGGCCGGCAGCGTGGAGGTACTCGCCCCGCCCGACCTTCTCTCGCTGATCAACCATTTCAAGGGCGCGCAAATCCTCACGCCGCCCGACACGGCGGGTCTGGCGGCCGCTGGCGCGCCGCTCGACCTGATCGACGTCAAAGGGATGGAGACGGCGCGGCGTGCGCTGGAGATTGCCGCCGCCGGCGGTCATAATCTGCTGCTCGTCGGCCCGCCCGGTGCCGGCAAGTCGATGCTGGCGGCACGGCTCCCCGGCCTGCTGCCGGACCTGACGCCGGCCGAGGCGTTGGAAGTCAGCATGATCCATAGCGTCGCCGGCCTGCTGGATGGCGGGCGCCTGGTCAAACGGCCGCCGTTCCGCGAGCCGCATCATGGGGCGAGCCAGGCGGCACTCGCCGGCGGTGGCGCCCGCGCACGGCCGGGCGAGGTGAGCCTGGCACACCGCGGCGTGCTGTTTCTCGACGAACTGCCGGAATTCCCAAGGCCCGTGCTGGAGACTTTGCGCCAGCCGCTGGAAAGCGGCCACACCACGGTGGCCCGCGCCGCCGCCCACGTCACCTATCCTGCGCGTTTTCAATTGATTGCGGCCATGAACCCCTGCCGCTGCGGCCATCTGGGCGAAGCCGCGCGCGAATGCGGCCGGGCGCCGCGCTGCGGCGAGGATTATTTGGGCAAAATCAGCGGCCCCCTGCTGGACCGCATCGACCTCACCGTCCAGGTGCAGCCGGTCTCCGCCACCGACCTCTCGCGCGCACCGGCTGGCGAATCCACCGCGGTGGTAGCGGCGCGGGTCGCGGTGGCGCGGCAGGCGCAGCGCGAGCGCGGCGGTATCAATGCCGAGGCGGACGGCAACAAGATCGCTCTGCTGGACGACGCCCGTGCGTTGGCCGAGCAGGCGATGGCGCGGCTGCATCTCTCGCCGCGGGGGTTTACCAGGGTTGTGCGGGTGGCCCGCACGGTCGCCGACCTGGCGCGGTCGCCGGTGGTGCGCCGCCAGGATATTGCCGAGGCGCTGGCGTTCCGGCACCGGATTCCGGGGCGGCAACTGGCGTAGGCCCTCGGCCCGGCCATCTATGACCAGCGCAGGGCGCAGACGCCCGTAAAAGAAATATAAAACCCTCCGCCGCCACACTGGCGGGGATGAAGCCGCCCCCGCACAGCGCCCCGTTCCCGCCCGACGAAGCCGTGCGCCTGGCGGCGCTCCGCAAACTCGGCATTCTCGACAGCCCGCCGGATGAGGAGTTCGACGCCATCGTGCGCGCCGCTTCGCTCACCTGCGGCCTGCCGATTTCGCTCATCAGCCTGCTGGACGAAGACCGCCAATGGTTCAAGGCCAACGAAGGCCTGGCCGGTGTCACCCAGACCCACCGGGATCTGGCGTTCTGCGGCTATGCGATCCTTCAGGACGGGCTGTTCGAAGTCAACGACGCCACCAAAGATGAACGCTTCATGGACAACCCGCTGGTCACCGGCGGCCCGCAAATCCGCCACTACGCCGGCGTGCCGCTGCGCCTTTCGGGCGGCAACAACGCCGGTACCCTCTGCGTTATCGGCCGCGAGCCTGGGCAATTGACCGACACCCAGCGCGAGATACTGATCAGCCTTGCCACCGCCGCTGCACGGGCGCTGGAAAGCTGGGCGGTGCGCCAGGCGCATGAGCAGACGCTGCGCGAGCTTGCCCAGGACCGGCAGCGGCTGGCCAATTTGATTGCCGGCACCGGTGTCGGCACCTGGGAATGGAACGTGCAGACCAACGCGTTCCTCATCAACACGCTATGGCTGCCGCTGCTCGGCCGGACCGAAATGGACATGGCCAAGCTGCGCAGCCTCTGCCACCCCGATGATCTGCCACGCGCCGATAGCGCCATTCAGGAGCATCTCGCCGGCCGCACGCCCGGCTATGTCTTTGAAGGCCGCTTCCGCCACAGTTTCGGCCACTGGATCTGGACCTACAGCCGCGGCTCGGTCGTCACCCGCACGGCCGACGGCGCGCCCGAATGGGTGACCGGCCTGATCCGCGACAACAGCGAGGCCAAGGCGCTGGAGGAGGCGCTGCGCACCAGCGAGCGCTTCCTCGCCCAGACCGAACGTTTTGCCGGCGTCGGCGGCTGGGAGATCGATATGGTCACCGGCGAGATGCGCTGGACGCCGGAAGCTTTTCGTATCGCCGGCCTGGACCCGTCGCGCCCGCCGACCGCCGACGAGGCCATCGACTTCTACGCGCCCGAGGCGCGGGACAAAATCATGGCCGCGCGCGCCAGGGCGGTCACCGAAGGCGTGGCCTATGATCTGGAAGTGCCCTACATACGCGCCGACGGGTGCCGCATCTGGGTGCGCTCCTTCGGCGCCGCGGTGTTCGAGGGCGGACGCGCCGTGCGCATCGCCGGCGCGTTCCAGGATATCACGCCGCAGGTCGAACAGAGGCTGGCGCTGGAGGAAGCCCGCACACGCATGAAGCTCGCCACCGACAGCGGCGGCATCGGCGTGTGGGACTGGAACATCATCGACGATACCATGTATTGGGACGACTGGATGTGCCGGCTCTACGACATCGAGCGCCCCGACAGCCGCGGCACCTTCGTGCTATGGAAGACCTTGCTGCACGCCGCCGACCGGCTGGCTGCCGAACGTGCCATCCGTGACGCAGTCGAGGGCATCCGGCCGCTCGATACCGAGTTCCGCGTGGTCTGGTCCGACGGCAGCGTGCATTATCTGCGGGCATTCGGCCGCGTCATCCGCGACGCCGACGGGCGCGCCCTGCGCATGGTTGGTACCAACCTGGACGTAACCGATCAGCGGCGCCTGGCCGCTGAGCTGGCCGAACAGCATGAGCGGCTGCGGGTTACGCTGCAGTCCATCGGCGATGGCGTCATCACTACCGATGCCCAAGGGCGCGTGGTGTGGCTCAATCCGGTGGCCGAACGGCTCACCGGCTGGCCGGCGGCCGAGGCGGTGGGACGGCCGCTGACCGACATCTACAGGATTGTGGATGACGAGACGCGCCAGCCCAAGCGCGACCTGGTGGCCGCGTGCCTGGAAAAAGGCCGCGTCGTCGGTCAGGACGGCAACACGCTGCTGATCTCACGCTACGGCCGCGAGTTCGGCATCGAGGATACAGTCTCCCCCATCCGCAACGACCAGGGCGAGATTCTTGGCGTCATCAAGGTTTTTCACGATGTGACCGCTCAGCGCAAGCTGGAGGCCGAGCGGCGTGAGCGCGAGGAGCAGCTGGTGGTCGCCAATGCCGAGCTCGACCGGCTGGCTCGCCACATGGCCAAATCCAAAGCCATCGCCGAGCAGGCCAGCCGCGCCAAGACGCGCTTCCTCGCCGGCATGAGCCACGAGCTGCGCACCCCGCTGAACGGCATTCTGGGTTACGCGCAACTGCTGCGCATGGATGGCGGGCTGAGCGAGCTGCAGGCCGAACGCATCCAGTCCATGCTGGCCGCCGGCACGCATTTGCTGGAAATGATCAGCTGTGTGCTGGATCTCAGTGAAATCGAGACCGGCAATGTCGAGTTGCAGCCGGCGCCGGTCGATCTCGCGGGCCTGGCCGAGGCGACGCTAAAAATTGTGCGGCCGGCGGCCCAGGGCAAGCGCCTTGGGCTGGGGCTGGCAATCATGTCGGACGTGCCGCCGCGCATCATGACCGACCCGTCGCGGCTGCGCCAGGTGCTGCTGAACCTGCTGGGCAATGCGGTGAAATACACGCCGTCGGGGTCAGTGGAGCTGCGCGTGCGCAGGGTGCAGCCGGCACCCGACGCGCAGGCACGGCTGCGTTTGGAGGTGGCCGATACCGGTCCGGGCATTCCGGCCGAGCAGCGCCATCTTTTGTTTGGGGAATTCGAGCGGCTCGGTGCCGAGGAGGCCGGCACCGCCGAAGGCGCCGGGCTCGGCCTGTCGCTGGCCAAGCAACTGGCCGGCGTGCTCGGCGGCGCTCTGGGGCATGAGGACAATGCCGGCGGCGGCAGCATCTTCTGGCTCGAGCTGCCGCTGGTCGATGCCGAGGCGGCCGGCGGGCCCGCGCCGGCCCGCGCATCGGAATTTGTCCCGGTCGGTGGGGACGTGATGCCGCCCATGCCGGCCGCAGCGCGGGTGCTGGTGGTCGATGACGTGGCGATGAACCGCGATATTGCGGCCGCCTTCATTCGCTCGGCCGGCTACGAGGTGGTGTGCGCCGAAGGCGGTGCCGAGGCGGTGGCCGCCGTGCAGGATGCGGATTTCCTGGTGGTGCTGATGGATGTGCGCATGCCCGACATCGACGGGCTGGAGGCGACGCGGCGTATCCGCGCGCTCGATGAGTCCCGCCGCCGGGTGCCGATCGTGGCGCTGACCGCGCAGGTGTTCACCGAACAGATCGAAGCCTGCCGCGCCGCCGGCATGGACACGCATGTCGCCAAACCCTTCACCTTGGAGACGCTGCTCGGCGCCATCAAGCGCGGCGTCGAAGCCGTGCACGGAAGAGCGCCGCCTCCTGCCGTGCCGCCGATCCCCCCTGACCCGCCCGCGGCCGAGCCGGCACCCGTACAAGCGCCTGGGTTGGGGATGACCCTGGCCGTGCTCGATGCCACCGTCATGGAGAAAACTGCCGCCATGCTGAAGCCGGAAGCGGCGCATACCTATATGAAAACCCTGGCCGCCCGTATGGCGGCGCTGCTGGGGGAACTGCGTGCCCCTGGCGCTGCGCCGTACGAGCCCGGCAAGCTCGTCCAGGCCGCCCATGCGATGGCCGGCAGTGCCGGCATGTTCGGCTTCGAGCGCCTTGTGCTGGTGGCCCGTCATTTCGAACGCACGGTGAAAGCCGATCCGTCGCAGGCCGCTGCCCTGGCCGCCGATCTCGGCGCTGTGCTCGATCTCTCGCTCGCTGCCCTGCGGGCCCGCCTCGGGGAGGTCGAGCACGCGGAGGCCGCCTGACCTCGCCGGCAGTGACCAGGAAGGGGTTACGTTTACTTGTCTGGGCTGAGCCCCATCGCCCGCAGCACCATGCGTGTCGTCCGCCCGTGCGGCGGCCGCAAAAACTCGAAGCCGGAGAAAAACCCGGGCCTGTGCACCGCGCGCGCGTGCGAGAACTGGAAGAAACCCTCGCGCGCATGATATGCGCCCATGCCCGAAGGGCCGATGCCGCCGAACGGCAGATCCTCCTGGCCGGTGTGCACGATGGTTGAGTTGATCGTCACCCCACCGGAATGTGTCCGGTCCAGGATGCGGCGCTCCACGGCCGGGTCGTTCGTATAGGCGTATAATGCCAGGGGCCTCGGCCGCGCGTTCACGAAACCGATCGCCTCCGCCACGTTCTCTACCCGCACCACCGGCAGGATCGGCCCGAAAATCTCGTCCTGCATCAGGCCGCTGTCCAGCGGCGGGTCCAGCACCACGGTCGGCGGGAAATGCCGCACATTGCCCGCCGGCGCCTCCCGGTGACGCAGCACCGTTGCGCCAGCCGCCTCGGCTTCGGCCACGAGGCCTGCGAGACGCGCAAAATGCCGGTCGGAAATGATGGCGGTGTAGTCAGGATTGCCGGCCAGTGTGGGAAACATCGCCTCGCTCGCCGCCAGCACACCTTGGGCAAAAGCCTGCGCCCCTGCAGCCGGTGCCAACACGTAGTCGGGCGCGGTACAGGTCTGGCCGGCGTTGAAAAATTTGCCCACGGCGACGGACTTCGCCGCCTTGCCCACATCATACGCCGGGTCGAGAATCACCGGCGATTTTCCGCCCAGCTCCAGCGTCACCGGCACCAGGTTTTCCGCCGCCGCCCGCATCACCGCGCGCCCCACGCCGGTCGAGCCCGTGAACAGCAGATGGTCGAACGGCAGCGACGTAAACGCACGTGCCACCGACGCATCACCCTCGATCACCGCCACCTCCTCGGCCGGGAAGGCCGCGCCCAGCAGTTCAGCCAGCAGCGCCGACGTCGCCGGCGTATATTCCGAGGGTTTGATCATGGCCCGGTTGCCCGCCGCCAGCACATCCACCAGCGGGCCGAGGGTGAGAAAAATCGGGTAATTCCAGGGGGCCACGATGCCGACCACGCCGAGCGGCTGATATTCGACCCGGTTGCTGGCGGGCTGAAAATTCAGCCCTACGGCGCGGCGCTGCGGCCGCATCCAGCGCGCCAGATGGCGGCGCGCATGGGCACTGGCCGCGAGCGTGGGCAGGATTTCGCTCATCAGCGTCTCGACGCGGGAGCGGTTGCCGAAATCGGCGCTGATGGAGCCGATGATGCGCCCCTGGTTTGCGCGCAGCAGGGACTCCAGCGTTTTCAGTGCGGTGACCCGTGCCGCCGCGGATGGCGGCGGCGCGGCCTCGAATGCCGCCCGCTGCCGGCGCAAAATGCTGATCTGGTCCATCGCATCCCCATGGGCGGATTTTTTATCCGTCCCGAGCGGCCACCCTACGACGGCGGCGCGCCCCCGCCCAGGGTTGCGGCAAAAGCCTCCGTGCTCATCGCCGGACCATAAAACGCCCCTTGCGCAAAGTCGCAGCCGAGCCGCGCCAGCAGCTCGCGCTGCGCTTCCGTCTCCACGCCGATGGCGACCACCTCCACCTCCAGAGCATGCGCGCAGCCGATGGCCGCCGCCACCAGCGCGCGCGATGCCGGGTCGCGCGGCAGGTCGCGCACCAGCGAGCGGTCCAGTTTGACGGTGCTCAGCGGCAGGTGTTTGAGGGTCAGCAGGCTGGCTGTCTCGCTGCCAAAACAGTCCAGCGCGATGCCGACGCCGAGGTCGCACAGCGCCGAGAGTGCGAGCAGCGTGTCAGGGCCGCTTTCCGCAAGCACATGCTCGCTGATTTCGATCTCCAGCCGCTCCGGCGCGAGGCCGCTTGCGTCCAGCGCATCGGAGACCTGGGCGAGCAGGCTGGCATCGGCGAGGCACGGGGGCGGCGCGTCGAATGAGATCACTGTCTGCCCGGCCGGGTCCGGCCAGCGCTGCGCCGCCTCGCACGCCGCCTGCACCAGCCAGGCGCCGACCTCGGCCGTCAGCCCGCTGGAGGCGATGAGCGGTTGCAGGCCGCCGGCGCTGGACATGCCCAGCCGCCGCGGCCAGCGCAGCGATGCCTCCGCCCCGCGTAACGACGCCCCGGCCGCGGCCGGGCTCAGCCGGTGGCAGGGCGTGAGCGAGAGCGAAAATCCGCCTTCCGCCGTGGCGCGCCGCAAATCCCGCACCGCCCGCCGCCGCTCGGACGCCTCCAGACGCATCAGCGCCGCGTCGGCGCGCGCGCCCACCCTCGCCGCATCCGCGCCGGGCTGGTCCAATGTAGGCAATCCCGACGGCATACGAATCTCTGCACCTGAGCTACCGTCTCAGGTTGCGATCAATTGCTGTAGGCGAAGTTAATCGTGCACCGAAGGGCGTGTCTTGTTGACCGCAGTCCGGCAATGCCGTATGGTTTTGCCACGCCCACGACGACGGCATGACGACGGAATGGCAACGAAGCGGACCGACGCGACCGAGGAACTCATCGCCAGCCTGAATGAGGCGGTCGAGATGTGGGATGGCCGACGCGAGGCATCGCGTGTCTGGCATCCGCCGGCCGCCGTGGACGTGCGTGCCATCAGGGCGCGGACCGGCCTCAGCCAGCCGCAATTCGCGCGGCGCTTTGGCTTCTCCGTCGCCGCCGTGCGCGACTGGGAACAGGGACGGCGCGAGCCCGAGGCCGCGGCCCGCGTGTTGCTGCTGGTCATTGCGAGACGGCCGGAGGTGGTCGATGAAGTCCTGGCCGCCGAGATGCCGACGGCGGCGTGACGTTCGGTGTCGTTGGCAGAGAAAACCGGCAAGCAGGCGCCCGATCCCTCGGCCACGGCCTGGTGGATGGCTTGTATGTTCGGCGTCCTAACGATCTTGCCGCTGGCCTTCTACCGCGCGATGATCTGGATGATGTGGACTCCGGTCATCATGTTTATGTGTGACGACGTGTCCTCGGGCGCCGAATGTGGTGTCCGGCTGCTGCGCCTGTACGCGCCCTGCCTGCTATTCGCAGGCTCGTGCACGGCCTGCACCATGCTGATCGCATTGGGAGGACTCCGCTTGAGCGTTTGGCTGAGCATGGCTTTCTGCCTGACGTCCTGGATCGTTTCTCCGGGCCCTGTTCACCAATTCCTGTTCGGACCTGGATTTTAGCATCGTAGAGCGGATTTCTTATCCGCCTCGTGGTCCTGGCGTGGAGGAAGGGGCGGATAATAAATCCGCCCTACGCGGCCGGCGGCTCCGGCACGTAGCGCCACACGCTCGCGGGCGGGAAATTCAGCGGCGTCCAGGCCTCGCGCTTCGGCGTCAGACGGTGCTTCTTCCAGGGCAGCGGCGAGGTGATGCAATAGCTGTACAGGATAAAACCCAGGCCAGGGGCCACCGACTCGATGGCGTCGATGAAACGGCGCTGTTCGGCGAGCGGCAGAAGCACCAGGGGAATGCCGCAAATCACCGTGCCGATGCGGCCGTGCCACTCGCTGGGGATGAGTTGCGCCAGCCGGCGTGCGTCGCCTTCGATGACGTTGGCGCCAGGCAGCGCCTGGCGGAGGTGGCGGGCCATGTCCGGCACGATCTCCACAACGAACAGGCGCTCAGGGGCCAGGCCGGCGTCGAGCAGGGAGCGGCTGATCACGCCGGTGCCGGCGCCGAGCTCGATCACCGCCTTGTCGGGCGAGAGGTCGCTCTGCGCCACAATCCGCCGGCACAGCGCCGGCGAGGAGGGCACGATCGAGCCCATCTGCAGAGGATTGCGCATCCATCGGCGGAAGAAAAGACCCGCGTTCGCAACGTCCTGACCAAAGGACGTGCCGCTAGCCTCGGCGTGCGCAGCCTGCTTCATGCGTTACCTTCATTGACGCTGATGTCGTGGCAGAGGCGCGGGCGCCCCTACTTGATCTTGGCTTCCCGGAAGACGACGTGCTTGCGGGCGACCGGGTCGTACTTCTTAAATTCCATCTTCGTGGTCTTGGTACGCGCATTCTTCTTCGTGACATAGAAATAGCCGGTCTCCGCACTGGAGACGAGGCGGATCTGCACGGTGTTCGACTTGGCCATAACGCACCTCTGGAGGCGGCAGCGCAAAGCTGCGGCAAAGCGCGCTACATGATGCAGCGCGCCGCTGAGGTCAAGGCTGCCGTCGGTCGTCGGTCGTCGGCCTTCGGTCGTCGGAAACGGTGGCTGGCTCCGACGACCGACGACCGACGACCGACGGCTGGATCAGCGCGGTTTTGTAGGCGTCCGGGTGGTCGATCAGGAATTTTGCTGCGAGCAGGTCGGTGTCGCGGCCTTCGGCGGCGGGGCAGTTTGACCTGATTTCAATGGCTTGCGCGACGGGGAGCGGCGGGCGGGCGGCGCGGGAGGCGGCGATGGCGGCGGCCAGATCCTGTCTGCCGTCGGTCAGATCGGCGAGTTCATGCGTGGTTTCCGCCTCGCCGCGGCTGGTACACACCTGCGGAAACACGCCGAGCGCCTGCAGCGGCCAGCCGAGCGGGGCCAGAACGCGGCTCCATGTCACAAAAACTTCTCCGCCGTCGGGCAGCCGTGTGATCGTCTGCACCAGCCCTTTGCCCAGGGTCGCACTGCCGACCACCACGCCGCGGCCGAGGTCGGCCAGCGCGGCTGCCATGATTTCGGCGGCACTCGCGGTGCGGCCATCCACGAGCAGCACCACCGGCAGCCCGTGGGTCAAATCGCCGCCCTCGATGCGCCAGTCGTGCGTCGCCTCCGGATTGCGGCCGGCGGTGCTGGCGATGACGCCATGGTCGGCGAACAGGGCCACCGATGTCACTGCCTGGCGCAGCAGCCCGCCGCGGTTGCCGCGCAAATCCACGGTAATGCCGGCCGGCGACGGGCTGACCGACAGGCCGGCCTCGATCGCCTGGCTCAGACGCTCGGCGGTGTTGCTGGTGAAGGACGTCATGCGAATGACCAGCATGTCGCCGGAGCGGCTCGCGAAGACGGTTTCGGGTGGGACCGCTTCCAGAGTCAGCGGAATGCGTCGGACCTGGCCGTCCAGACCGCGCACGGTGACCGACATTTCGCTGCCCTCCGGGCCGGAGAGCCGGGCGAGCACGGCATTCGGGTCGCCGCCGCTGACACGCCGGCCGCCCACCGCCAGAATCCGGTCGCCGACGCGCAGCCCTGCGGCCTCGCCCGGACCGCCCGGCACCAGATCGCTGACGACCACGAGATGCCCGCGCCGCACCAGCCCGACGCCGGCGCCGGCATCCACCGAAAGCCGGTCGCGCTCCTCCTCGGCCGGCACCGGCGGCACGTAGCGTGAGTATGGGTCCAGGTGGTTGAACATTTCGTCGAAAAAACTCTGGATCAGCGCCTGGCCGCCGGCCTGGCGCAGAACCGGCGAATGCTCGAACGCCTCGTGCTCCAGCGCCGCCGCGGTCGCACCCCAGGCTTGCGCATCGTCGGGTTTCGGCACCGGCAGGCTGGTCAGAATTTTGGGCGGCATGCCGGCCATGCTCAGCACCAGCCTGTCGCCTTTCAGATCGGCACTGATCGATGCGTCGAGCGCGGTGATGCCATGCAGGCCCCACAGGGTGAGTTCGCGCGGCGTCGTCTGGTCCAGCGTGCGTGGCGTCGCAAATGCCAATGCCGCGGCAAACACCTGGCCGGCGAGGGGCGCGTCAAAGCCTCCGGCTCCGCTCCCCTGCGGCAAGTCAGGGGTGGCATGAGCATGGATCGTACACAGGACGCAAAAAAGGGCCAGCGTTGCCGCTGTCAGCGCTCTGATCGGGACCCGCCCCTGGTTTGTGACGGTTTATTACGCTTGGTTTGGTTAAGAGGTTGCAGCTTGCGTCCGGGTGCGCCGTCCTCGATGGCGAAAATCAGCCCGCCGGTGATGGGCGTCGCTTCGGCCAGCCGCACGGAGACTTCGTCCGCCAGCGCGAAGCGGCGGTGCGTGCGTCGTCCGACCAGCGACTGGGTGGCTTCGTCGTGCATCCAATAATCATCGGGCAGGGATGACAGCGGGATAAGCCCCGAGGCTCCGTTACCGTGCACCGTTACAAATAGCCCAAAACGGGTGACGCCGGATATGCGCGCGGGGAAGGTGGCGCCAATTTTGTCTGCCATGTAGGCAGATAAGTAACGGTCTATGGCGTCGCGTTCGGCCAGCGCGGCGCGGCGTTCGGTGCCGGTGATGTGCTCGGACGTGTCGGGCAGCGCCTTTGCCTCGTCCTCGGTCAGGCCGCCCAGGCCGAGATCGAGGCCGGCGATGAGGGCGCGGTGCACCAGCAGGTCGGCGTAGCGCCGGATGGGGCTGGTGAAGTGGGCGTAGCGCGGCAGGGCCAGGCCAAAATGGCCGATGTTGTCGGGGCTGTAGGCGGCCTGGCTCTGGCTGCGCAGCATCACCTCATTGACCAGGCTCGCCTGGTCGGTGCCGGCGACGCGGGCCAGCACGCGGTCGAGGTCGCCCGAAGTGATGTGCGGCCCATGCCCGAGCGATATGCCCATGGAGCCTAAAAAAGTTTTGAGATTGTCGAGCTTTTCGTCGGACGGCGGGGCGTGCACGCGATAGACGCAGGGGCGGCGGAGGCGCTCCAGCTCCTCGGCGGCGGCGACATTGGCCAGCACCATGAATTCCTCGATGAGCCGGTGACTGTCCAGCCGCGGCCGCGGCGCGATGGTGGCGACCTGGCCTTTGTCGTCCAGCACGACTTTGCGTTCGGGGAGATCGAGGTCGAGCGTGCCGCGCGCCTGCCGTGCGGAGAGCAGCGCACGGTAGGCTTTGTATAATGTCGGCAGATAGTTTTCGGGCAGGCCGAGCGTGTCGCCGGTGTCGTGGGCGTCCTGCACCTGGGTGTAGGTGAGGCGCGCCGCACTTTTCATCAGGCCCCGGCCGAATTTATGCGACAATTTGCGGCCCGCCGCATCGATACGCATGGTGACGAACAGGCAGCCGCGCTCTTCGTCCGGCTTGAGGCTGCACAGGCCGTTGGACAGGGCCTCGGGCAGCATGGGCACCACGCGGTCGGGAAAATAGCAGCTGTTGCCGCGGATGCGCGCATCGCGGTCGAGTGCCGTGCCGGCGCGCACGTAATGCGCTACGTCGGCGATGGCGACGGTGAGGGCAAACCCGTCGCCGTCGGGTTCGGCATAGATGGCATCATCGAAATCCCGCGCATCTTCGCCGTCGATGGTGATCAGCGGCATTTGGCGCAGGTCGGTGCGCTTGCCGAGCGGCACGCGGCGTGCCCGCTTCGCCTGCGTCTCGGCTTCGGGGGAGAATTCCGTCGGGATGCCGTGCGTATAAATGCAGATCAGGCTGACCGAGCGTGCGTCGCCGATATTGCCCAGGCGTTCGACGACCCGCGCCGGTTTCAGCCCGTAGGCGGCACCGGG
>Ga0116231_10009563_pt1 | contig 16234 bp, 14 predicted proteins | sample S1TSphgellanicum_2_FD_89695 | JGI IMG/M metagenome (GOLD analysis project Ga0116231, IMG submission 89695) | Host-associated microbial communities from peat moss isolated from Minnesota, USA - S1T2_Fd - Sphagnum magellanicum MG | ecosystem: Host-associated > Plants > Peat moss > Unclassified...
CATGCCCACAGGTGGCACAGATGTTAAGGTCAGGCACAGCAAGTCTTCCTGTCAAACAATAATAATACACTCCTGGCACTAGTTCATTCTACAAATGTCTGTCTCTAGGTTTAGATGATGTTTCAGGAAGAAACTTTCATTCAAGAGTGAAGATGATGGATGGGTGGTGGTGTTAAATGACGCCTGCTGCCTGCAGGTCTACACAGTGGGTCCAGAATATGCGCATGCTGAAGCTCGTAAGTCTCCAGTTGTTGATGGTGTTGTCATGAGGAGTGCAGATGGGAAAGAGGTGTGTGTGTGGCACATTCATCAAATTCCTAAAGACTTTTTGTGGGTGAAATCTCTTGCAATAATTTTACTCCTGATGAATCTGAATGTGTTCATGAATCTTTGCTGTCCAAGCTTGAAGCTTTGGAATCTGAGGAGAGCCCCAACTGAGAGGAAAGATTCCTCCCTCCCTTGGGTCATGTGTGTTGCTTTGCTTTCAGGTGAGGTATCCGGTGCTGTTGACACCAGTTGAGAAACAAATGGCTCGTGAAGTCTGCATGGCGTTTGGCCAAGCGGTGAGCTTGCTCGTTGATCAAGATGACCAACTTATTGATTGTGAAGGAGAGAGACATTGCAGTAGTGATTTCATCAACTCATTGTTGATACCCATTTCTTGTGATCAATTATTGTATCCATTCAAGACTTGGTTTGTATTTTGTTTTGGCTATGATCTTCTTGAGTCAAAGTTGGTGGTGTGTTGTTGGGCAATGATGACAGGTTTGTGGGTTTGATCTTCTCCGGTCCGAAGGACGATCATACGTTTGTGATGTCAATGGATGGAGTTTTGTGAAAAACTCATACAAGTAAGCAATTTGGAATCAACCTTGAAAAATTGAAGCTCCAGAGTTGCAGCAGAAAAAATGAACCTGCTGCACACATACATGCCCTTGTTGTTGTTCAAGCAAAGAAAAATTATACCCAACATGGCTCTAGCTGGTGCTGCGGACTTTGTAGAACCCATGCTTCTATAATCTTCTGAAATTTGACAAGCTCTAGTTAAATTTCTTTTCAGGTACTATGATGATGCAGCATCGGTATTACAGCTGATGCTTTTGAAGGCGAAAGCTCCACACCTCATTTCAGTGCTACCTGCACCAAGCTTGCTATCTCAGAGTCGTGACTTGGAGCATGAGAAAGTCAAGGATGTAATGAAGCTCGCCCCAACTACATCAAATGGCACATTTGGGCAATCGGAGGAGCTTCGCTGTGTCATTGCTGTTTTACGCCAGTAAGCATATCCATCTTGCGATGCAGTTTTGCAATCCTCCTCTTCAGTAAAACATTACATGGTTTTTTTGCGGGGAAGGTTATTACAAGATTTGTGTCTTTTTGTTGCTTGACATCTTCACTTAGCCCTGGCTCCATGCTTGAAGCAACAAACTTTGAACTTTGGTCTTTTATAATTAATGCAGTGGTGATAGAACACCGAAAGCAAAATTGAAGATGAAAGTCACGCAAGACAAGCTACTGAATTTGATGATGAAATACAATGGTGGCAGACCTCACGCTGAGGTGCACATGCATACCATTCACTCCTTTACATGGAATTGCCTCTAGATTCAGAATTTCTTTTTTATGTCTAAGGTGACAATCCAACTTTGTCTATGGCAACAATCCTTTGCAAGCAGAGTCTTGTGATTATTCTTCTCATGTGCTCTTTTCCATGTAAAGCCAAATATATGTGGATTCTGAAACCTTGGGGTCTGGAGTAATAATATGTAATAGGCAAAATTGAAGAGCGCGGTGCAATTGCAAGATCTTCTTGACGTGACTCGCCAACTTACACCAGACCGAAGGTGATCAGTAAATTGCTGTCAATTGTTTGCAATTGTGCCATGATTTCTCACATGGGTTCCACTTGGATGTTTCTATAGCTGCCTGATGGGTTTCAATACTAAAGGTGTGATTTTTGTGGGTAGCTCAGGTCAACTGAGTTTGAGGTTGAAGACTGTGAGAATGCAGAGAAACTTCGGCATGTGAAAGCTGTCTTGGAGGAGGTAAAATTCCTAGACAATAGTGATAGTGAGACCCAATTTCATTTTTGGCTTAGGAAAATTTGCTGTGCACTCTCTCTCCTGACTTTTGGTTTCTCAAATTCAACATTTTTCCAAGGGACTCAGATGCCCTACTGAGTAATTGCAGCTCTGGTAGTCATTGTTTTTGCTGTACTAAGGTTTTCTTCTTGGTACCTACTGCAGGGTGGGCATTTTTCAGGGATCTACCGTAAGGTACAACTGAAACCTCAAAGCTGGGTGAAGGTGATCAAGGAAGGAGAAGGGACCGAAGAAGAGAGACCTACAGAGGCACTGATGCTGTTGAAGTATGGTGGTGTCCTCACTCATGCAGGACGAAAGCAGGTGCAAAAAAACCAACACTTTATCAATAGTTTAAATGTTTCAACATCTGCAAAAGTGCATAGGATTTTCAAGGAGTGAATGTACATCTCCTAGTTTTTTTTTTTTTTCCCCTCATGTAGGTTCTCACGGAACCTCAGAGAACATTGCATCATAAAGAAGACATGCAATGGGTTCTGTAAGGAAATGTCAAGGCATTTCAGCCAACTGTCCCCCATTTGTAGAAACTGAAAGATCAGGCATTGTTTTGCAGGCTGAAGAATTGGGGCGCTCATTCAGAAATTACATGTACCCAGGTCAGTTTTTTTTCTCTTTAATGCCTGTGAAGAAGAAGCTCTGTATTGTCATTTGCTGCACTCTCATGGAAACTAAAAATTGCTAACTAAATTTGCCATCTGTTTTTGGAAACAGGGGAGGGTCCTGGATTGCTCCGTCTTCACAGTACATACCGACATGACTTGAAGATCTATAGTTCAGATGAGGGTCGTGTACAAGTAAGTACCATGTCTGCTATGGTCTCTAGTGTTGCAAATTTTCAAGTGTTTTGGAATTTTTTTTTGGCAATGTTAGATTCCTTCTTTGTGGAATGAATGGTTCCCTCTTCGATTTCCTTTTTTGGATGGTTGGATGGGGAAAAAAGAAAATTGTATTAAGAATTTTGTTGATGTGAGGAGGGCTTGCCCCTTTGACAGAAATTCAATGGGGGTTTTGGCAACCTTTGCAGATGTCAGCTGCTGCGTTTGCAAAAGGATTGCTTGATTTGGAAGGGGAGTTGACACCCATAATGGTAAAGCTTTTGCACTGTATATGGAATGTGGTAGAGGCCCACATAGCGGGGGTGTGGGTAGAGATGCTGTTAAGTGGACCAAACTTGCAATGTTGGAGAGAGTTCAAAGAGCTTCTACTCTCAGAAGAAAAACATTACTGTAGTACAAGTGTGGCTTCAAGACATGTCTGTTGAAATAATTAATTATTCTGAAAATTCCATGTCAGATAAGAATATTCTAGAATATTCTAGAAGATTCTTTACTTTTCATTTACAAAATTGTGTTCTTTGACAAAAATATTTTATTGAAAATTTCAACATTTCTGCAAATAATGTAATTAGTGTTGAAGTTGTGTTGTCAAGGTACTACTATGGGTTATACGAACTTAGTGGGTCAGGCTGAAGACTAACAGGCCCTCTCCTCGGTTCAGGTATCACTGGTGGGCAAGGATTCATCTATGCTAGATGGGCTTGATACCGCCAGTCAAGAAATGGACCAGGCCAAGGTGAGGCTCCTTCCGTATGTACCGAACAACGACCTTGCAATTTTCTTTTCTTTTTCCTTGCATCTTTTCTAGAGGCAAGTAATCTAGGACATTCGGGTTTTGGGTCCAAAGAAAATCATCACCTTGAGAGTAATACTGTACGTAGTTGGGGTTAAATTGTAGGGTAAAAGGCCCCAGAGTGTGGGCATTCCTGAAATACAGGGCCTAGGATGAGGTGGTAGTCAACTCTGGCCCCACCTTTTGAGAATGTTCCCAATCCGTCGACTCTGGCCCTGCATTTTGGGAATGTCCCTGATCCATGGGCTTTAAATTGCCGAAAGCCGACACTTTTAAAACACAGGGAATATTCTGTCGCATATTCCCTATTTTCCTAAGGGAAAGAAATTGCCATGTTTTGAGGGAAAGTCTTTTGTTTCTGGGATGGACGTTTTTGAGGATTTTTGGTTGGGATATTCATGGACATTAGGTGCCCTCCAAGTACACTAGGAAGCTTCTCTGAGTAGCTTTACAATGTATTATCAACTTTGCCATTCACAGCAAATTGTAGATCTTCCAATGAAGGGGGAAACAAACAAACGACAAACAAACGCACACTTCAATAATCGGAAGCTTATTATGCCTGTCAGTTGGAGTGGTTGGATTTCAGGCAAAGTTATATGAGGTTATGACATCGTCTGAAACAGAGGCTGCTCGCATCCGCTCAAATGGCAATCTGCCATGGCTTGAGAACAGTAGCATGCCTTCAAATTCATTGGATTTGATGAAAAAGCTGGTCCACCCTCCACCCTCTCTCGTCCATCCTTCCAAATTTCCTGGGTACCTTTTATATGAAAAAAAGGCTCTCCTTTTAGGATGAGTTGAAATATTTTGGGTGCTTTTTTTTTCCCCTCCATAGATGATTGTGTGTATAAAAGTGATGGAAAAGAAGGGATTTGGGTGTTGTTCAGGTGAATCTGACAAGGAAAGTCATGGAGCAAGTGACTAAGCTATGTGAGGTGGAAGAAGAGCGATTAGCTTTTAGTACATCGAATAAGGGGCTTCCCCAGTATGACCAGGCATATGCACTTGGGAAGTCCACCATTGACATGCAACGAATCGCAGCAGGGCTACCATGTGGGAGCGAAAGCTTTCTTCTCATGTCTGCTCGTTGGAAAAAGCTTGAACATGACATATACAGTGAACGCAGAAAGTGAGTACCCACTTCTGATTTGTATCTTATTACATGACTGATGAAGCCCCTGATTATTTTATTTTATTTTATTTTATCTTAGACTAGAAAGTGCTAGGTGGGTGGGTGAGTGGGTGGTGGTGGGTGCTTTACACATGGCTATGATATCTACAAAAATATTATCTTCTTTGGATACTGAGCACCAATTACTCAGGTAGCTTACGTACTTCAGTAGCTTATGTACTTAGCTTGATCCCCATTTTTAGTTTGATTTGAAAACTGACTTGATTGTTGTGGGCCATCATATTGCAGCTTATTTAGTTATCTTAATCCTTTATTTACTAATCTAGTGCAGTGATGTTGCAACCAAGCTGTAACCATGAGTCTTCGGTTTGTGTGTGGGATGGGGGGGTATTTGTGAATTCAGCCGCTATGATATAAGCAAAGTTCCTGACATTTATGATTCTGCCAAGTAAGGCCAATTCTTCATCCCATGATCTGCTTAAGCCTCTGTTTTTTTCTTCACAGTTCCCATGTACCTATTTGGTAACACTTTGGCAGTTTGTTCTTGATTCTTTGATGTCTGATGGGAGAGACTAGGCTACTCACTCTTTGAGCTCTCTGATGATACTCAAATCATTTCCTTTGCATTTCCATCATGCCTGTGGATGCCAGATATGATCTTCTACACAATGCACATTTGAAAATCAAGGGTCTAGATGAACTCTACAAAGTGGCCAAGGTGATTGTTTTTTCCTCTTTCGAAAATACTCATTTCCTCCCTGCTACTTATTTGAATTTTGTGGATTCCAATTTTGTAGCAAATGAAGAGGCAGTTTTTAGAACTCTGGGTACCTTCTTTTCCCCTCTGGTTTAGTTATGGTTTAGGTGATTTTGTGGTGGACAGGTATTGGCAGATGGGGTTATTCCAAATGAATATGGTATCAACCCTAAGCACAAACTAATCATAGGTGCAAAGGTACTTTTCCTAATCAATTCGATTGTTCCTTGCACTGTGATTTCATGGATTTAGGGTTTAGGGTTTAGGATTTTTCCAAATTTTTATTTATAAAAACTTTTCTATCCAAACTGGTCAAAGTTTGTACACCTTTGAGGTAAATGGTATGCCAATGTTCAATGTTCCAGATTGCACACCGGTTGATGGGTAAGATACTAATTGACCTCCGGAACACCAAAGAGGAGACGTTAAGTGTAGCGGAACTGAAGAAAAATGATGAGGAGAATGATGATGCAGCTGCTGCAATGCTACGTAGTCCGAAAAAACTTGATGGCAGCAAAGGCAGTCCAAGAGTAGGAAGCAGGCGACAACAAAGTGCTGCTGAAAATGTGAATGATGATGATACTGAAAAAGAGACCCAGTATCGTTTGGATCCCAAGTATGTTGTCCTAAACCTAAGATCTCAGTTGTACATTCATGAATCTCCTAAAGGGTCTTGTGGATTTCAGGACATTATTTATTTGAAGGAGACTTTGCATGATCATTGCTTGAAAAGTTCTCATCCTCATGTGCCCATTGACATATGTCACACTTGTGGGAATTGTGGGAAGTTCCACAAGAACATTACAACTGGATGACGTTGTATGGATTTTATGGAGCTGGATGCTAATGAATATGACAATGGTTCTTAATAGGTATGCAAATGTCAGAACTCCTGAGAGGCATGTTCGTACTCGGCTTTACTTCACATCTGTAAGTGGTCCTCATCCTCACTCTGTTGTTGTACTCATTGGTAGGTTATAAGCAATTTGGTAGGTTGTGACTGGGAGGTAATGCTGCAAACAGAAAACTGTGTTTTTTATGATCGCCCATATGTCATGGTTGACTAACTTTGGCTGTGTCTGGATTCTTGCAGGAGTCCCACATACACTCCTTGATCAATATATTGTGGTATTGTCATTTGGATGACTCATTGAAAGGCGAACCTGGACTGGTTTCGAATGAAGGGCTACAACGTATATCCGAAATCAAGGAGCTTGACTACTTGACTCATATAGTCCTGCGAATGTTTGAGAATACTGCGGTACAAAAATCAATTTCTCCACAACCTAACTTCACCATTGAACTTCCTTTGAACTTTTCTGCAAATTTTTCAATCATTTAAAAGATGTAGATACTCAAATGGATCAGTCATTTTAATCCTGTAATTAATTTCATCTTCACGAAAAGTTCCTGAAGAATTTGATCTTACAAGAGGGTTGTGGTTGTATGGTATATAGGTGCCATTGGAAGACCCAAAAAGGTTCCGGATTGAGCTAATGTTCAGTAATGGAGCTGCTCTTAGTCCTCTCGAGGTACTGACCTGCTCTTTGTTTTTTTTCTCTCAATTCAATAGCACATACAATAACAAGTGCAAGATTTTGAGCCAAAAGCTTACAAAACACAAGTGTTCATTTTCAAAGTGGAAATAATTGACAGTTGGTTTGAGATGATGCCGTCATGGATGGCAGGCAACTCCTCGGAACCAAGACCATACTCTTCCTGTACTACTGGCTGTGACATTACAGGAGGATGGACGATACTTAACTTTGGATCAGTTGGAGAAGCTTGTTCGACCGTTTGCTATGCGAGCTGAAGATTTTCCACCATCCACAACGCCACATGAGCTCTCGGGTCTATTCATGAAAGGTGAAGGAGCTTTTGGGCACTAAAAAGAAGAAATAATTTTTGCATCTTCTTAAATTAAGAAAAAGGCACATATCAAACAGATCCTTGTAAAGAAAAGATCATGCACATGTGTGTACAGAGAACAAAAGAATAGTTGCCATGTCTGCTGAAATCCCAACTGATTCTTGCAAGAATAAGTCTCTGTTCCATAGTCTGTCTGTGGGTTTATATTGCCACCCAATGGATGGCACTAGGGTGAACATAGTTCATCAAATCCTTTTGCAACTCAGTTGGAGCAACAAGGTGAAAACACAATATTCTGACTCAATTTTCAGTCCATACAACAGTGTTGGGTTTTGGGTTTGGGGTTTAGGGAAGAGAGCCTTATATGGCTATAGGCCAAAAAGTATTGCCATGGGTTTAAGGTTTAGGGAAAAGAGCCCATAAAGACTATATAATGCCCAAAAAGGATTGCCATCCCGTGACACTCATGACTTCATTGAGTTTGGAGAGAGAGATTGAGCACAAATGTTTTGATCAAAACACGAAACTAGAATTTGTACATTGGGTTATGAGCTCTGTATGAAGAAACAATCTGGAGTTGCAAGTAATGGGCAATTCAGAGTTGCAACAGGAGCAATTGTGTTCCCTTCTGTTTTAGTGCAAAACCCACTGTTAGTTATGTGCAGAAAGAAGTGAAATCTAGATACAGAGCTGCTGGTGGATGCATGACAGGAACTTGGACCAAACCCAACTGAAAAGAAAGATATCTAAAAGAATTGCAAAGATATTGAATTGAGACAGTTTTTTTGTTGGATTATGGTTCACAAGGTGTGCGCTGGTGGCATCGGAGGCGCTAAATGAGGAGGGGGCAAACAGCAGCAGCAGCAGCAGCAGCAAGGAGGACAACCTATCTTTTCAACAGAAGATTTCACACCAACGGTGGCACTCAATATCCATGGTGTTCAAGGTCTTTGTGTTGGGTGGGTGGGGTGTGGGAGTATGCAATAACGAAATTGTCAGAACTGGTCGAAGATCTGTTCTACGAGCACCGAACAAAAAACTCTTTGCTGAGTAACCAGCTTAACATCAGAAGAATATGACACTCCATCCCATTAGCAGCAGATTTAATTACATTTGACCACATTCTTTGATGGGGGCCTGTCCATCAACCTTTTCAAGTTTTGCATTAGTTCCAACTGCCAGGCAATTCATGATTTATAGCTTTCAATAATTTTAAAAAACAGTTGTCAGCTAGTACCTGTGTTTTGTCAGGCAGTTTCATGTAGAAAACCTCACACCCGAAGAGATTAGAAGAATTGCAGATGCTTTCAGAAGATGAAATGTGCTATATATTAGAGAATAATAATAAAACCAATGAGTTCCAAGGTTGAAAGAAGGGATGGTTGTAAGTACCTCTTCATTGTCTTCCTGCAGTCAGGCTTGCCTAGCAGCCAAATCTGTATTGACCCCATTTGCACCTGCTGCTGTTATGTAAGAATATGGCCATTGGTAACACCCACTTTGCTTTGCAGCAGCCTGCACAGTATCCTGTGCACAAGTGGTGCATATGCATCAAAAGTCTATGCTAACTCTTTACAATGTACCTTTGGAACTTGTTGTGTGAGTAGCAGCTTCAATTGTGGGCCACTGCATCAGGGCCAGCATCTGTATCATCATCATCCTGAGTTGCAGTTTCATGAAAGAGGAAACTGCGCAGGACAAAAAAAGTCTGTTCTGGAGCCTCAAATCCAACAAAGAATTTTTCCACCACATTAAACCCTAAATGGGCTATGCAGGCAAGATTTCAGGTTTGCCAAAGGTGGGTTTCCCAAACTGTGGTTTTCAGTTCACAAAGCTTTCAGCAACTCCATACATACAGTGTGCATCTTGTTCTTCTAATGTCTACTCTAGGCAGAATCCCCAGCTGTTTGTTTTCTCCTGTCTCTAGTTTCTGGATGGCATGCAAGACTCTTACAACATGTGTCCAGCTACTAACCCATCTTTGTAGTAAACCTGAACTGGAGGCTCATGAAACTTGCTGTTTTCCTCAACACCATCACATCTCCATTTGACTCTTACATGACATTCTTCTCAAATTGGAACATCCCAGTTTGAGACAATGTAGAACAATGAAGATTGGTGTGGTGTGCAAATCATTTGATGTCACCACATGCACCAATCATTTGAACTATGAATCAAACTCATATTTTTCTCAAAGTCAAAACATGTTTCTTTAGCGGCACGAAGGAGAGAATAGTGTGTATGTAACCTTTATATATGCACAGGTACAAAGGCAAAAGAAACTGGGGCTAAGTTATGCTACATTTTGGTGGGGCGTTGGGAAAAGTTGCAAAATAAACATTATACCGTACCTGCACCTGATGTTCAGCACAAAATAAATTTGCAAAAGATCTAGACAAGAAAAAGAGAAGGTTTTTATTGAACATTTGGTGAATTTGTTGAGAATTGAGCTCCTGTCTGAACCATTGCATTACTATTACAAATACACAACACAAGGTGTATTGTGCATGCTTGTTGTAATGAATTCTCATAGAGGATTTTTAATATGATCAAACTGGGATTCTAAACTGAGGCCACAAATGCACAAAATAGAACATGGAATGAGTTGGATTTGAAAAGGAATTTGAAATGGAATGAAGGAAAATCTTAACAACTTTTAAAGCAACTTTAAACCACTTGCTGCTGAAGACAGGCATTCTCTTTAGTGATGAAAATCTATAAGTGTCCATGGTACAGGACACAGTTCAGTGTGCTCTCATGCTTTAAGGTGCTTCTACCTTAGTCATGCTGCACTCCATGAGTAAGCTTTGAACATGCAGGCAATTTTCTAATTTTTAGACCTAAGGTTTGGAGATATTGAATTTTGAATAATTTCTGTCATGGAAATTGTTTAATGAAAATTCAATTTCAGATTTACACTAAAGAACATTGGTGTACCATTTGCCCTTACAAAATTCATTCAACATATTACAATATCTGCTCAACAGCACATGTAGCACAGGATTGTTCATTGATTACAGTTTGGAATGAAGGACCTTTGCATTAGTAAACGCATAGCTAGAGTTTTTTAGTATAGGAGAAGGGCCTGTACTTAGGTCCTTTTCCTAAGTACAGCAGAGCTGGGATTTTTTCACTTTTTAGAAATAGTGACAGGCTGGCTGGTACCTTCCACCGCACAAGATCCCGCTTGCTGAAAACAGGTTTCTTCAGGCACGTAAGGGAGCTGAAAATACAAAGGAAAAATCCAGGCAGTGCTTTACGTGTCCTCAAACACCACAGTATAGAGTGAAACAATTGGTCCTATTTTTGTGTGGGCTTTATGATTTTCATAGAGCCCTCATACACTCTCCAAATGCTTTACAAAGATTGTAAAGCCCCCATGCGATTGGTCTTGCCACACAGCCATTGTCTTTACACACGTTAAAGCTCTTGAGTGAAGGGCATTACTGGATTTGGACTGGACTTGGACCTGCCGCATTCAGGCCCTTTTTATGGTGAAGCCATTTCCCTAACAGGCCTTTACCAACCATTTTTTGTGACTTCCTTTCTAAACCCCGAATTGTATTTTCACTAAGTTTCAGTACTATACTAAAAATTAGGAACAAGCTTATACACCTACAGAGTCTCACAATGAAGCACATTTTCATTCTAATGAGTCATGATTAGAGTTTCTTTCTCTGATAATTTTTTTTTTCCACAAAAATTTGAGATTTTTTTCTGTTTTTTTAGTGTAAATATCACTAATTTTGCTAATTTTTGGGAAAAAAAGGCCAATTGTTTGATATAAAAATGTGAGAAAAATACCCTGGTCATGACAAAAGAAATAAAACTAAAGAGGATCATAAGTTCATAACACACAATGTGTTCAAAATGGAATTATATTTAACTCCTTACAAAAACTCTCTATTATTGAATACCGCTTAATATTTCTGTCAAGTAACTGATTTTGGTGGCTTACTAAGGCACTTTTTAAGGCTTTTTCCTAGCTGGGACGAGTGTTTTTTTGGGTCAAAATGAGAAAAATAAAAATAAAAAGGGAATATTCTGTCAGTAGTTTGTCGCAATACTCCCATTTTTTCTGAAAAGATGGCCAATTTTTTTTAATTTTTAGAATGAATTTTTTTGGCTGCATTGGAGCTCTGATATTAGTTTGGTTCTAACTAGTTTTTTTACTATTTAGCCATTTAATGCTAAATCCCTCTTGTGATGCTAGCCAACACGGAACATTAATTTAAAAAATATATATATCACTGGGTGGGACAGATGGTCATCTGCTGGTTCCAGTTGTGTTGTGTATCAAAGGGTGGGAAATACTGTAATGATGTGAATCCAGCATGGGGGTACCAATTATACTCTGGAATAAGCCCTGTAAAACAGCCAGAATGAACCAGCACCCACCGACACACCACCATGGATGGATGGGTGTGTGGACCGGATACTCTTTTTCATTGGGTTCTTGCTCCCCAGCTAACCTCAATTGATCTCAAAAGGTTCTACAAGTGTGCGGAATTCGGGGTTCATCCAACTAACTGAGTGGTCTCACATTTTGTATGTCCTTTAAAGGTCTCATATTAAGAAGAAGGCCTGGAGATCAAAAAACAAATTGAGGCTTTGATGCAAATTGGGAAGATGATGATGATGTGTGCTAGTAATTTGGAATATGCCGGGGCAAGGTGACATTGCCAACAAAATGGGATGGATCCAAAAGGTTTTGTGGAGACTAGAGACCTACCTTTAAATCAGCAAACAAGGCATGATTCATACATACCCTTTGCCTTTAATAGAGGATGTCTTAGCACAGTTGGGAAAATCCACAACATTTTCAGCTCTTGATCTGCTGTCCGGATTCTGGCAGATTAGAATGGCTCTAGAAGAATGATATAAAGAAAACAGTGATGATCACCAAGAATGGACTTTTTGAAAGGCTAGTGATGCATTTGGACTAAAAAATGCCATTAACACCTTTTTCAAGGTGATGAATGAAATTTTCAGGAATGAGCTTGATAGTTTTGTGAAGGTTTTTGTAGATGACCTCAACATCCATAGCTTGGACTCAAAGGAGCATCTACAACATTTACTTCCAGTGGTACAATGATTAAGAGAGGTGTACCTGAGGCTTAACCCTTCTAAATGTAAGATTGGAGCTTCTGACATTGTGCTTCTAGGCCACTTAGTTCGTGCTGCTGGAATTTGGCCTGATCCAAGCACAGTGGAAGAAGTACAAAACTTTCGAGCCCCTACAACTCCAACAAACATGAAGGCATCCCTAGGATTCACAAGTTACTACAGGAATTTTATGAGAGGTTACAGTTGTGTGGCAGGACCTCTCTTCGAGCTAGTGTGCAAAGATGTGTCTTTTGTCTAGAGTAAGGCTTCACATCAATTGCCTTTTGAGGCGTTGAAGAAATGTCTGGTGTCAACTCCAATCTTGGTGAGATTTAACTTCACCAAGCTGTTCATTTTGGATGTAGACTGGTCCACCAAAGGAGTGGGGGCTGTTTTGTGTCAGGAGGATGGGAGAAAGGGAGTGGTTGTGGCTTATGCAAGTAAAGGCCTATCCAAGAGCCAAAAAAACTATCACCCAATGGAGGGAGAATGTTACGCATTGATCTGGGTTGTGATGCACTTTAGGCAATGTCAACACCACATTGATTTTATTCTGCGCATGGACCACAAGCCACTTGAGTGGTTGGTTATTGTGTCAAAAGCCCATGGCAGGAGGGGATGCTTGGTGAATATGCTCCAAGATTTAGTTTCAAGATCATCCACATGGCAAGAGGCAAACACACATACTGACAGTTTAAGTAGGAATCTTGTTGGTATGCCTGAGGAGGATGAGGACTTTCAAGTTGAAATACCAGATATGAAGGTGATGACTTTCTCTGCAGTAGAAAGGGAAGAAGAATGGGGAGTCATGAGATGTCATGACTTGACATTAAATAAATGCAGCAACTGGCTACATGTAAATTGTTGCTTTGGGATAAATCATCAGACTTTGTGAGGAAGAAGAGCAGCATATTCCAAATATCTTTACCCTAGGTTCTGAGGGTGGCATCAAAGTTGAGGTGGTTTGGAGAGAAGAAGCTAAAACTGAAGTTGTAGAGCAGCAGAACAATGATGGGCAGAAGATTAGAAGGATTGGAATGACAACTAGTCAGTTGTAGATGGACAAGGAAATGCAGTGGCACTTAATGAGGCAAGCACATAGGGAGGTTGGTGAGACCATGGGGCAAGCTACCATTCATGTTCCTCACAGAGTTGAGGATGAAGAAACCAAGAGGCTGGACATATGGCAGGATTAGCCAGTCATGAGCCATGTTGAACTCTGGGGAAATTCCTACTGTTTGTGAAGAGTTGGAGAAGGAGCACATTAGGAGGAGGGCACTAAACTATTACTGGTAGGAGGTTGAATTGTACTACAAAGGCCTGTTGGTACCTAAGCTTGAAAAGAGAAGGCAGTTGGTGGAGAACATGCAAGTTCAAATTGGCCATTTAAATGAGAGATGCACTTGGTGTGAAATCAACAGATGATATTTTTGGCATAATAGAACTGAGACCATGCATGAAGTGGTACAGATCAGCTGTAAGCATTGTCAGTTGGCTAACTGCACATGCATTATGCCATCCAGTATGGAGGAGCTCCACAACATTCCATTACGTGAACTCTTTTATAGGGTGCCCTTGGACACCCTTTGCAAGAAACTAAGAGAGGGAATAAATATGTTTTTAGTGGTGGTGATCACTACTCTAAGTGGGCGTAAGCTAAGGTGGTGGTAGACCATAGTGTGGCTACTGCTGTGGAGTTTTTTTGAGTCAGAGATCATGTGTTGATTTCCCAAGTATGCATTGACTCATATGGCTCTGAGTGGGCTGGGGAATTTTCTGCTTTGCGTGATATCTATGGAATCACACACCAACACACATCACCTTCACATCTCAATGGATGGCAGAAAGGTTAATCAAGATGATCAAACATGGATTAACGATGATTGTGGCAGTACATGGGCATGAGGAGAACTGGGATATGCAGCTATGGAGAGTCTTGTTTGGTGACAGGTGTGGGGTGTAGGAGAGCACCAAATTCTCACCTTACATGATCTTGATGTGGAGGAGTCCTTGACTAATGGATGACAACAGACTTGCTAAACTGTGTGAACCTGTGCAAAATGAGAAGAATGGTGATCAGATTGCTGAACAAATGGTGCATAAGTTGCAATTGATATTCAAGTATCCATGCTGCACTACTCACAAATGTGTTGGCGGCTCAGAAGAAGCAATTTCATACATATGCAACCCATGAAGGAAAACAACTATTTGCTGGATTACAAGTGGAAAGCTGGGTAAAGATGAAGTGGCCTGCTAAAAAGAAGGGATGGAATGGTCTTGGGAAGCTTCTTACAAGTTTGTAGGTTATCAAGATGAGCAAGGTTTTCAAAAGTTTGATGAAGGGGTGAGAGTGTGTGTACTCCAAGACAGAGATGAGCGGGTTTGGAAAAGGCCCAGAAGCAACTTTCTGTAGCTGAAGCCGAATTTGTGAAGACCCAACATTCTAAATTGGAGAATGGTGAAATATATGATGGAAAAACATGGAAGAAATGGATTTTTAGAAAGTTCTGTCACTGGTCTCGAATCTTTGGAATTTTTTTCTACAACTTTCCGGATGCTTTGTTGTTTTCAATTTTGAAAATCTTCATGTTAAGAAAATTTTGGAGACAGCAACTTGTCTTAATTAGGATAATACTTGCATAATTATGTTACTTGATGAACATTTTTCTGATTAATTTTTGGGAGTGAATTTTCCGTATGAAAGGAGGTGGAAGTTTAAGAGTGGGGGAGTCTGTCTTGTTGGGGCTAATATCTGGGATTTTCTGAGGTAGTAGAAGATTTCTTGTGATTAGAAGTAGCAAATTGGGCAAGAGTTTTAAGAAGTTTGGAAAAATGTGATTTAGGTGGAAAGGGATCTGGAGGTTTGAAATTTATCCTAGCTCCAAATGCGCCTGTGAATTGAAGTGTTTAGTGTTTACCCTAAATATATGTTTTTCTAAATGGTCATTGATGGATGTGAAGGGAGACTACTGATCTGGAGGCAAAGTAAAAATATTTTCTTTCTCACCCAAGTTTGGTGAGAAAAGAAAGTGCAGGTGGTCAGGTCAGGAGGTTGCATGATTATTTTACAACCTCCCCCAATCTTTTGGTGACACAAGTTCAATTTTTTATTTTGCAATGATCCATTTTGATTGCTGGATTATCATTGTAATTTATGCACTATGTGCCAATGCCCATGGTTTTGCAATTCAAATTTTGGCAAGGTAGTTTGTAGGTGGAAAAGTTGCATTAGATAGCACTCAATATTTTCTTTCTCATGAAACTTGATGTCAAGTGCAGAAAGTTCAGTTGGATATGTATTACAATCTCCCAAGAATTCATTGTTGTTTAATGGTTTATTTTGACCATTAAAAAATCCAACAAAGCTTGAGGTGCATTACTTGATTTCCACATGAATCCATAGATTCTCAAAACCCTTGTTAAGGTCAGCTATTTAGTCATCAACTTTTGTTCACATATGGAAAAAGAAAAAGAAATTTTATTGATGAAAAAGTTCAAAACATTAATTAATATATGAGAGATTTTGCATAATTTTTTTTATGGTCATCCTTAAACAATTCTGAAAACAATTACCTCATTTCCAAGCCTAACTATCTAACTTTTTTCCCTGCCCTCCAACATGGGTATAAAAATACA